>Ga0126342_10020086_pt1 | contig 11267 bp, 7 predicted proteins | sample Cyp1metagenome_FD_92528 | JGI IMG/M metagenome (GOLD analysis project Ga0126342, IMG submission 92528) | Coral microbial communities from Lord Howe Island, Old Settlement Bay, Australia - Cyphastrea 1 metagenome | ecosystem: Host-associated > Invertebrates > Cnidaria > Coral ...
AAATCATTGGAAAAACACAGTGTTTCGCGACTTTCCTACCTTTTCGCGCATCTGTATCTTCTGTCCTCTTACTCTTTCTCTTCTGATCTTCTCTCTTCTAATCTTCCTCTTCTCTCTGCCTCTCCCCTACTCTGCTTTTCATCTGTCCATATTGTCGGAAGTTTGACTTCTAAACTTCCTTCGATAAATGGCCATTTTCAATAGCTATGTTAGTTCCCAACGCCGCGGCGGCCACTTTGAGAGACGTGCCCCATTTGATGATGAGCATCGGTGCATCGCATCCTCGCGACTCTCTGCGTGGCCGCAAGTGGCGAATTCAACAAAAGGCACATTTACCAAGGCAGCATTTTACAAATGCCATGGGCACCAGCCAAGCCAGTCTGGTGCGGCGGTATCTCCGATTCTGCGAGTTGCTTTGGACTGAAATGGAGAGAGATCTGGGTCAGACCCCAAAGCGGGGGTGGAACTTTGGGAAAACGTTGGGCCCGATTTACTTGTTCGAGGAGAAGTTGGTGGGAAAGTCGCGCGGGAAGCAACGTATGGCGTTGACATCGCTGGAGGAAGAGATCGCAGTAGATGGCCACATGATGTTTCTTCCAGGGACTACAACTACGTATGCAGCAACAAGAGCATGTGGGTGGCCCCAGGTAACTGGTCACGAAACCCTTTTTTTTTTTTTTCTTTTTTAGGCTTTGGGCTGGGGGGAAGATGTTAAGGTCCCTGTGAACTTGCTCACGTCATGTATGCTTCGTGAACTTCGGGGTTTGGGTGGGGTTGGGGGGATGTTAACGTTCCTGTGAAATTGCTCACGTCATGTATGCTTCGTGAACTTTGGGTTTGCCTGGCTTATACAAATATATATATATGCAAAAAAAAATACACAATTAAAATCACATTTAGATACATATAAATATATGTATAAACATGTGCATACATATACATTTATTTTCACTATTGTATACATACAAATGTACATATCATACATATCTGATTGTTTATATTTATACTAATTACTAATAAATATATGTCTGACTTACGTACACTCATGCACACACACACACACATATATATATATCACATGTATATATATATACATATTTACTCATGTTTAGACAACTTAAATTAACTTGTCGGGGAATGTTCCATTGCACTTTCTCAAACAATTGGCCAAAGCTTGCAACACTCGCTGATAATGGCGCAAAACAAGGCGCAAAGAACAAAAGGCGCCAGAAAACACCAGTTGCCCAAGGGCGGCGCGACCTGTTAGTTTACCAGAGGGTAGCCTTTTTGGGTGAGTCAAACCCTGACCTGGTTATTGGGGACTGAACTAAGCCATGGGGTTTCTGAATGGATTCTCCCCGAGCCAGGGTGTCAATAGATTTCAATGGTCTACAATAACTGGTTGGTGGTTTTTTTTTCAAAAATATATATGGGATAATCCTTCCCAACTGACTTTCATATTTTTCAGAGGGGTTGATAGGAAACCTGCATATGGGCGAATAAATATCACCATGATCGTTAGAGATCCCAGCTCTTGGGTTGCTTATCCCATATTACTTGACTTGTTTTTGAAATAACCCATTGCCATGGTCAAGCATACCACTAAATATTATAATATGTTCCATGGCTTGCTGGAAACCAACCGGTTGGAAACCGTGCTACATCGCGCTCTCCATCGCCCAGGCTGGCGAACAAGACCCAGGCGCAGCGGGCCATTGCGAAATACAACAACCGCGTGCCGCGGCTACTGGAGAAGTCACTTGGCGCTGTGCGAAGGAGGGATGGCCTACGTTAGGTTGTATCCCCTACAACCGGTTATCAAAGACTAATAATGATTGATGATGATAATGATGATGAGTATAGCTAGGTGGGGTTATAAACCAGCAAACATAACTAGGGGGCCCCACATTGCAGATAAGTCAACGAAAACGAAACCAGAGCAAACTGGTGAGTGAAGCAACAACTAATTGGGATATTCATTGGATTTATAGCTGATTCATGATAGCCAAATTGGTGTGTACAGCTAATGGAGTTCATAAACCAACAAACATAATTCAGGGGGACACCGCGATTTAGGGGAAAACAACTGGATGGATCATCAGCTGCAAGCTTTTGGGGTGCATAGTCGCATGCAGATTCATTTTTTTGCTTTAATGTGGGTAAAAACTATGCTAAAGACCATGACCCAAATCACCATTTTTATAGGTGGTATGTTTACCATTCCCAGTCATGGCTGGTTTATGACATTGTTTTGCCCTCATTACTGTAATTGGGACAACTTAGGCTAACCAGTTTAAACATGTTTTTTGCACGGTAACTCAGACGGCCGTTTTGATAAGAGGTTTTCTGTGCAAAATGGTGGGTCTTACAATGCTTAGAACAACATCAAAGGTGTTTTGAGTTGAGTCAGATTTTTCAAGAAAATGAATAAGTTCACCAACAAATATTACCATGTTCTTGGAGGAAAAGATCTAACAACAGCATGTTGTGTTTGACATGCAGGGAGATATCCAACCAAAATAGAGACTGGGATCTACATTGAGATCACCAACTAGAGAAAATACCAACCAAAACTAATTATCCACAATCGCAAAACGGGCAGAAACCTGAATTTAAAAATGTACCAGCAAAAAAAATAGATTACCAACCAAAGGGGCTGTAAATTTGACTATTAAATACGTTAAATAACAAACCGAAACAATGGGTATATAACTTGGTTCGCTTACTCATCAGTGAACCAACTGAATGGCCTGTCTAAATAGGATTTATAATCCCATAATATCCCAGTATACCATGATGTGTGTTGCTTAAGTCCCCCATTTTTATCATTATATTTATTTCTCATATCTAGTACATATATTTTTAACATATTAATCTATTTGGATGTTTGTTGTTTTTCACTTACATGTATGACGTTTTTTGGGACTTCATACTATGATAAAAAGGGTATAAAATTCATATATATATATATTCCCATGATGTTCCATTGTTCAGCTGCATTTTTTCCATTCATTCCTGCGCCTTGGCCCGCGTGTCCTGTCCGACCAGGAAGGCGGAGGAGGTTGATGCGAAACGCCTCAGCGCAGAGATTACGAAGGCCTGCAGTTCTTTCGCAAAGCGTTCAGAGTCTGTGATGGATGGTTTTTCGGCGTCAAAAACACGGTGAAGAATGGTTCATGGGAATGCTCATGGCAAAATCCCATAGACATGATTATAGAGCTTTATGGCCACAAGGTGGTGCCCGTGATGTTTGTCGGTTAATAAACCTGATGAAGTACTTCGATCTACCACAAAGCCAATCGAATTCACCTAGTGAACTAAACACACTTAGCCTGGTTGGTGGTTTGGATGTTTTTTCCATATAATGGGAATAATCATCCCAACTGACTAATATCTTTCAAAGGGGTTGAAATCAACAACCAGTAGCGATCGTAAAAGGGGGGCACCACCAGAAGTACTGAAAAAATCATCGGATGATGGTTTTAATCATCAAAAATGATGATTTTTCAGCGAGAGAAATGGTGCTATAATGATGATGTAATGGGGATATCGGATCAAAACGTATGTATTTCTATAAGTTTCCATTGTTTTGAAATGGTGTGATAGGATTATTGGGATTTAATGAGATTTGCTGGGTTTGCAGCAAGAACAGAGCGTTTAGTGGGATACCGTGGGATATACTGCATGGTTTTTTTTGTTCGTTAAGAATTGGGGGAGTGATACATTGTTTGTTTTGGATGTGTTGTTTCGTTGAAAATTGAGACAGGTACCCCATCGAAATAGGCTATTTATGATGGTTTAAGAAGCAGATAGGGATTCAATCACTAGAAGGGGCAATCCTGGGGTTTGCGACAGGATCCCTTTGGGGATAGCCTCCGGTAAATCAGTGGGGCCCTCGTGTTCGATAGCTAAGTTGGTTTATTTGCCGAGCGGTTAAGTAATATCGAACTAGTATTCATGGGGGGAACTGTTGCACCAACTTAGAGATTCCGAACTGGGGGCCCCACATTGTATGATCTGGGCCTTGGTCAAGTCTGTGGATTTGTTCTGATGTCTGGAAGCGAGCCATCAAACCTGGGAATACAGGATGGCCCCCCCCAGTTATGTTTCTTGGTTTATAAACCCCATTGACATCCATTAACCAGTGTGCGCCGCGCTCGAAGGACAAAAAAGCAAACCTTGTGCGGACTGTCCGAGCGATCAGCAGACCACACACACCAGATGGAGATCGCAGAGCCTTATACACAAATGGGTTTGCAACGGTGGCATCGCTGATGGCCGAGGAAGGAGTCACGAGGACCCTGATCACATGCTGCAGACAGTAGGGGCAGGAACACCATCTGATGATCGCAAGCACCCCATGCTCTTCGGAGCAGGTCCAAGGAGTTGTTGACTGTGCCCCAACAATGACAACCATCGTACGTCAAATGCCAAGTATCAAATGATGGTTCATGATAACTATTAATGATTTTGATTATGAAGTTGATTTTTACTATTATTGAAATCAATAATGTTTTATGCATGTCGCGGTAATATATGTGCAGATGTATCTCGGTCAATACCCATGGTCTAAAACATTGCCACAGATGGCAATGGTCATGCCCGAAGTCTTAAGAGTAAAATACCCATTCTAAGGAATCCAGTTTATGATGGATGGCCATACCCTATTCATCCATATTTATGCCATTGTATCTTTTTGTATTCCATGATATTCCCATTATTTTCCATTGAATCACCATTTGGATATGTGGGTTGGTTAATTCCATGACATACGCTACTAAAATGCCATGCAATTTGTCGCCCATAAAGCATAGATGTCCTCTTTCCATTGGTTGGTTGATTCATAGAGGGGTTTGAAACCACCCCCTTAACAGCAGGTAAATGATGATAGATATATATATATATAGATGGCATACTAGATTATACTAGGTATAACAGCCCCTGGCCCCACTATTTTTACCAAAAGGATAGTATTTGCAATCTATCAATCTTTAGGGTTTGGTATAAATACCCATTTGAATAGATTTTATGAACATGGGATACCTAGTATTTTACCAAAAGGATACCAATAGATTATCCCATGTCCATAAAATCTATTCAATTCTCAGGTTTGGTGCCCCATCTCCGAAGGATCTCCCCTATTTTTCATGGTTAAATCCCAATGTTTGAACCCACATGTTTTGTCATGGTTCATCAGATAAAAGGCACTAGAATCCCAATAAATCCCATATAAACTCCAATATAATGCCACAGAGTCCAACAAAAATCCATAAATTGCCACAAAATGCTTCTCTGGTTGATGCTTATCCAGACGTTGACCCCTCCGCTGATCAGGGTATGCTTCGAGCCACTGTGGATCAACTGGCGAGAGGCGGGATCCGGTTAATGGTGAAGATGAGTGGTTAATGGTGTTCAATAATGCTGGTTTATAATGATTGTTAATAGTAATGGTTCATATCTGGTTGGTGGTTTGGAACATGAATTTTACTTTTCCATATATTGGGAATGTCATCATCCCAACTGAATCATATTTTTCAGAGGGGTTGAAACCACCAACCAGTCATTGTATCCGCACTATTCTCACATGTTTCTCGGCTCCAATAGATATCCCATATCCCCAGTAAAAATCGCCAATGCATCCTCCATTTTTTGGCAAATCGGTGTGCTCATTAGAGCCCATGATGTTTATTGCTTTTAGCAGTGATGTTTTTTAAACCCATGATATTTGTTTACCCCATCATGGTTAGTCAGTAATCGTCGATGTTTTTTCTCGAATTACGACTTGTGGTGATTATCTGGTTGGTGGTTTGGAACATTTGTGATTTTTCCATATATTGGGAACAATAATCCCAACTGACGAACTCATATTTTTCAGAGGGGTTGAAACCACCAATTAGATATTACCCCATGGTTACTGGTAAAACTCTCTATTTCGGATGAGTACTATCCCCATTGTATCCATAATGCCCAAGGTGGTGCCCTCCCCAGTGATGTGAATGTTGTGAACTTCTAAACCAACTCAGCTAACAAACTGGGGCAGCACCTTGTATCGATGGTTACTGAGACATACTAAAACTATCTAAAACTGTCTGGTTGGTGGTTTCAAACATGTTTTTTCCACAATATATGGGATAATCCTTCCCATTGACGTTCATATTTTTCAAGATTGTTTTTTGCACCACCAACCAGCTGTGCTTTGTAGTGGCACTTTTGATACTTGACGGGTTGTGTGCGCGTTTGTAGTGGCACTTTCTTCATGGTTTATTTTGCACCTGTGTTGGGATGATGGAGGAAATTTTCCAATACTCTACGGTGCAACCCATGAGACCATCATGACATGGTTCCCGGCCGAAGTGGTTCCCCAGAGCCCCATTCTATCATAGGTTTCTGGCTCCAAAAGATTTAGAGCAGGAACAATGAAATGACATCTTGTAAAGCATAGCGCTACCCAAGATTTTCCGTGAATGAACCATGCTTCGTTGTAAATCCATTCACGAGGCTACCATGCTACTATGTGTGTTTTTTAGTTTGGTTCCTACCAACAAGCTTGGGGAAAGATGGGTAAAAAATAGTGGGGATACCATGATGTAACCTATACTAGGTCGTCGGTTTCAGACACAAAAAACACCCTTTATATTTCTTGGGGTGATGAGCATGCAAACAATCAGCTCGAAGTTGATCTGAAACCTCGCTACCCTGTGGTAATCTTGTGGAAAACCATAATTTTAAGTAGCTAGATTCCAAGAATCATCTGGAAAGACGTCATTTTCCAAAGCCCTGATTGATTACCAAAGGCTAGTGATGCGGAACGTGGTCGTATGAGTTGACCAGCGGTGCTATCTACGCGGAGGCATCACGGTCATCGTCGATCTGCGAAAACCGCTGGGCTGCGTGCAACTTGGCGCTGGGTGTGGTTGAAAATGAGGTATACCTCAAGGTAAACTGTTGCATAGCTATTGAACATGGCCCATGTATGATGGTGATTTACCAAAGATGGTGATTCTCCATCGTTTTTGTATGTTTACCACAAATATACCCAAAAAAATCATCCTTTTAAATTGGAAAATGATCATAAACCACTGGATTTTGAGGTACCTTCTCAGACAAATCCATATATTTGGGAATCTAAGCAACAATCCTTGTGATCTGCCAGTAAATGCTGAGAAAACTGACTGGCGAATGTTGGCATACTGGATTTCCCTACCGAACAAAACAATCCTACAGTTATGGCCCTTTACCAGTTATAAGTACTTATAACCCCATTTATAGAGTGTATAACCCCATAGAAATAACCAATTATAACTCATAAACGGCCATAACTGTATGGATCCAAGTACCTTCGTAGGAAGTACACTGGGGTATGATTTAGGGGGTCAAGTACCCTCTCAGACAGTATTTGGATCCATAGGGAATTTATTTTTGCAACAAATCGCAGGTCAACCATTGGATTAGACAGTACTGGTCGGTTTCACTGCGCGTGTTTTTGTTGTGTTGGCCATAGGCCATTGTGTTTTGACCCACCCACAGTCACTTATCTATGGGCTAAGCGTGTGGTTTAAATGTTGGCTATGGTTGTGATGCAGCAAGAAACTGCTTTCTGATCGATTGCCCTCCAGTTTGCATCAAATGTTCGAAAAGAAAAAACGATCCATTACCATTCTTTGTTAGTAGACACTCGCTGATGACGTTGTCATTGGTGACACAATTCCATATGCCAACCGTTGACCTTTGTGAGTTTAGGATGGAAGTGGTCGACATCGATTTCATGGGGGCCCCAATGAACTTGTGGGTTTTCAAGGGGCAAACGCCCTGCTGGTTTCATAGTTTTCACAAGCCACCGCTACTTTGCTTTCTGACCGTGGTAACAACTTATGGAGCTTTCCATAAATGTGGGCACACCTAAATCACCCATTTTAGATTGAGATTTTCCGCTAAAACCCAGCGATAAAGGGGCCCCTTGACTGACTTGAAACCTCCATATGAGCCATAAACCATTCCGACCCACCCTTTGAAGATCACCATCCCACACAGTGGTGAATCCTTGGGGGGTTCCATAGTCATGGGGGATCCCCTGGCTATCGCTGGTGGGTCTATTTCATGGAAAATCCCAATCTAGAATGGATGATGACTAGGGGTAGCCCTATGACTTGTTGGAAACCTCCATTTCTTATTTGGGGATGGTCATCCAACCATTGATTTGATCCATTATCCCATGATTATCCATGATTCTCCCAGATTTTGCCATTTTCTTACTGAGTTCACTGCAATCGAGCTCGGTTCTGAGGTTCAATGACCACCTGGTGACCAAGTCCGTGGCAGAGGTTGGGGCCGGGACAGGAGATGGTCTGCAGGGATGTTTGTAGGGATAGGAAATAAACTGACCATTTCTGGATACCCTCCAGTAATCAAACGTGGCAAGCTGGAACATCCACCATTTATAAAGGATTATAAAACTGGTTGGTGGTTTGGAACCATGGAATTTTTATGACTTCCCATGCAGTTGGGAATGTCATGATCCCAACTGACTAACTCAGATTTTTCAGAGGGGTAGGTTGAAACCACCAACCAGAAAAGGATGTTCCATTGCCACGTATTGATGGTTGGTGGTTTGAAGCACGTTTTCCTACCCTGTTTGACATATGTGGGATGAGGATTCGCTGGACAGATCATGTGGTATCAAACCAATGTTTGAACCAACAATACGGAGGTGTCCTAAAATAGGGGTACCCCCAAATCATCCATTTTAATCGGATTTTCCATGAAATAAACCATCTAGCTATTGGGGTATCCCCGCAACAAGTAGTACTTGGATGTGCGCCTCGGAAATTGTAAGGCAGATATTCTGCAAGGTCGTGCTTATAAGTTTATGAAGCCCCACAAACCCGAAATATTGGAGTTATAGCCAAACTTCGCTATCTAGGGGGCATCACCTTGCAGATGATTTGGTGTTCATCAGGGTCCCTTGCGATCAATGTTTAAAAACTCTGTTACGACTGGGGAAGCTCTACCACGTTTCTATAGGTTTCTTATCAAGCGGCTAATTGGGATGTGCATCAAAGTAGGGATTAAAATGTCGTTGGTGCTTAATCTTTTTTTGCAAAAATATGGAGGATGTAATGGACAATGGAGAACAATGGGGAATTATGTTACCATTTCACGTCGGTAACAAATGCACAATGGATGATATACAAGCAACCATGGATGGCGTATAATGGAGCAAGCATGGCTACAACACATCTGCCTAGGGATTGGGCTATCCCAATCAGGAAAAACTTGCTCTGTGCATAGCTTCCAGTTGCTAAGCAGGATGCTTTTCAAAGCATGTGTAGCGTCTCATCCAACAAACAGTTGGTTCAATATCCATAATGATTCGTGAAGTAGCCTTAACTTTCCCAGTCTTTCAAAATGTATGGACATAGATTATTGACATTTCACAAAACCCAAAGGCATCTCCTCGATTCTCATGGCCGATGTGGTGGATGACCAACAGACCATCATCGACCCACGTGTCAGAGGGCTCCTCACGTAGTGATTTTATTGCCAGAGGGTAGTATGCCAAAATCCTCCCAGATTTACACTTGTATCCTCACTTGATGCAGTAGCGATGACCTTCTCATTTTTGCTGGGTATCTCACACATTTTGCTGGATACACCCACCAGTTTGGGTGGGTCAAAGTTCTTAACCCTACCATTTTTCCATATTTTTCCGTTGAAAATCCCACGGTTTGGCTTAAAACTGCCAGGATGGACAAGGCTTCGAGCTGGGGATTCGGGTCTCCTGGCGCGTGCGCTCCATTGGTGGCATCAAACTGCAGAACACCAACGAGTTGAAGGCGCGGTGGGAAACCCTGGCGGTTACCCTCTGGCTTGCGTTATTCTGTAGCTTGCAATGCTCAACCCACTCAGCGCACAGACCAGCACACCAGGAAGAACATTAAACGAAATGAGCAGTGCGGAGCAAGCTGATCTTGGGGGCGATACGCTGCCTGGATATGGTAAAGAGGAGACAGTCGTGGGTTCCCTCGACGGGCCAGAACAGCACGCCTCCCCTCAGCGCGCAATGATGTACGAAATAGCCGCACTTGGAACAGAGGTAGTAGACGCTGATGACGCTATGGCAAACGAAACAGCGGAACTGGGGCCCGTGGTACCTACAGGCCAACTTACGCCACGGAGTGGGGGCCTCCTCACTGGGAACGCCCTACAGAGCGCCCTCATGGGCCTACCTGGCGTGAAAAACACTTCTTGGCTTGATGTACCTCGCAAGACGAGCATTCTTGCTGCAGGAGGGGGCGAGGCAAGTGCTGTCACAATGTGGATCAGAGGCTCATGCCCTGCTGAAAAGGATCGCCTCAACACAGAGGTGCGCGCCCGCAGCATCCTGCACAACACCTTGTACCATGCCTGTAGAGCAGCAGACATCCTCCCTATTCTTTGTATGGGGAGAGTCTTGCCCCACAGAAGCGAGGGTAAGAGGAGAATCACTTGGTGTTCATGGGGATTTCATTGGGATTTCACCCTGGATTTTTCCGCAAGTGGAGGGCATCTTGACTTCATTTTCAGGTTTCCTAAGTCATGGGGGTACCCAATAGCTGGATGGTTTAGTTCATGGATCCGAAACGCTCTGGGGCCATTCTGAAATAAAATGGATGAGAACAGGGGGTACCCCCATTTCAAGAACTCCAGGAAAATACTCGAACTAAGTGGAGGTTATAGTGGGAAAGTCATCTTTAAAGGGGATGATGAGATAAACGAGATTCGATTAACATCAACGAGTTGAACGCGCGGATGCGAAATACTGGCTGTAGGAGAATCGCTGGGTGTACTTGGGATTTCACTAGCCCAAAAAACTGAAAAACTGATTTATTATAAAAAATGATGTTTATAAAACAAGCTGAAGGCGATCTAGAAACCCCTGGGTGTACCTGGGGATTTCATTGAATGCCAGGCTTAGTATTGGGATTCGAAGGAGGCTTAACTAACTCAAATTGGGATTTAATGCGGAATAAATGGCGATTTTGACTTGGAAATGTGCTTCGCGCCACAACTGCGTGCACTTTTTCAACATCTCAACTTCCAAAAGCGTTCCGAGACTGGCGTGCTTTGTACATTTTGACTTCGACATGCAAAGGCTTCCTAGGTCATGATTTTTTAGAGAGCATTTTGAGGGGCAATAGACAAGCTCTTTGAATTTTTGCGATTTGCTAAAACTGCTGTTGTGCGCCGGCCATCGTTTGTATCGCAGATGAGCCAAACAAGTTTCAACA
>Ga0126342_10020087_pt1 | contig 11267 bp, 8 predicted proteins | sample Cyp1metagenome_FD_92528 | JGI IMG/M metagenome (GOLD analysis project Ga0126342, IMG submission 92528) | Coral microbial communities from Lord Howe Island, Old Settlement Bay, Australia - Cyphastrea 1 metagenome | ecosystem: Host-associated > Invertebrates > Cnidaria > Coral ...
TCGCTCGCCGTGATCTTGGACGGAAGCTGGGAGATCCACCGGGATTTGAATCCGTTTGAGCGAGGAAGGGTAAGTTGTAGGGATAAAAAATGGGACATGGGACAATGATATATATATATATATGTGTGTGTCTTAACTATGTATTACACATTTCACAGATATAATGACTTATAACTTAACTTATAACTTATAATCATCAAATAGACTATGGTCTATGGTTTATTTTTGATATAGTGGACATAGACTATCATGTGGTTCGGGAACACTATTCGTAGCTATTTGGCTCCCTCGACAACAACGGGATAGTGATTTCACCCCGCAAGATGTCTGCCTCCTAGCTCAGAAACAGACACGTTTGACACAACAAATGGAACGGTTGATGCATTGTACGGTAGGTAATGTACGGTACATACCGTGCATTGCGCCGAGGTGTCATGACATGTCTAAGACCGGAATAAGGTCATGTTGCCAGCATGCCTTCCAAAAGTCCACCCTATTACCTTATTTATCCTAGAGGCTATAATTATATAATTGTATTTATGTGGTGAGGTCGTGTGAAATTGATTTCCCCTGGCAAGAAATCAACTGCGAAGCACATTTCGATTGGGATCAGTTTGACGATCGTTGCTCCAGGACTCCGCCCCCAAAAAAGTTTGGGAATCTACCAGAGACTCCCCACATGGATTTTCCTGTGTGGAAATTCACACCCATCACCTTAGAAGCCATCCCCGACCACCAAGACATGGCATTTTGAAGCACGGCTGCTCCTATCTGGGCGGGTATCGCCCTGGTATAATGACAAATTGGGACAGACTGAGACGTCATTAGGTCATTACCCTCCTGTGTCATGGGAACAGGTGGGAAAATCATCTACATAGGAAATATGAAATGTGATGTTCCATTGCCATGTTTGATTGCCCGATTGTATTTTTGACAATTTTTTGACCATTTATGTACGAGTAATTTGTGTCAATCAACCCCAGATCGATAAAGCCCAAGATTACCACAAATCAGGTTGTCGCCAAAGTAGTCATACTTTGAGGGAAGGCCAAAAGACCTGAGGTTAACGATTCCCAAATCCACACTCATCTAAGGTTTCTGGGTCAAATATGGGACTATTTTTGGAACTCACAGCTATTATGGGTACCACCCTCAGGTCTTCCAACAAGATCACGGTATATGGGAAATGGTAATCCCCCCTTCAATAAGGATTCCCCAAAAGACGCGCATCAATTGATCGATGACCATCCCCTTTTGTGGGAAAACACACCATGTAACTTTACCATGGCACATGCTGGTCACTTACCCTTGGCAGAATGTGTCTCAGGCCCCATAAAACAGCTGTACAGCAAACACGAATTCGCATCCTGGCGGTATGAATTCGCCCACTGAGCTGATTGAACGTTGATGACATATTTTTTGGGGCTAATTCAGCCTGCAAAAGTAGAACGGCGATACTTCAATGGATTGATGTACAGGAAACTTTACGGGAAACCATGTTGTATTATGTTTTGTTACCATCAGTGGGGTTCTCTGCGAAATTTCCATTGATCCAATCCGTGGATTCCTGGAACATCTTGAATTGAAAGAAGAAAATCATCAACAATCGTCATCCCAACCAACCAAATATCACAAAACTCATTACCTGCGATGTGGTCAGGAAACTCTTCCCTCCTTTGGCTCCCCGTTTTGGGAATATGGATGCCAATAGCTCCAAATCGCTCCTTCCTAATCACTGGATAGCTACAGTAAACAACCAAAATTGTGAGCCATACCCATCAAGCAAACAGGGATAACAGGGTACCCCCCCCAACACATTAGCTAAATCGTGGGGGTCACCCAATTTTTTGTGATTTGCATCTCTGTTTCTCGGTGCCATTTCCCAGTGAACTTCTGACAGCGACATTTTGCTGGCTCCATGGCCCCGGGTCCACGCAGTGCACGCATTCCAGAGGGTGGAAGATGAAGATTCAATCGGATCAACTTATAGTAACCCTCCAAAAGCTAGAAAAGTGAATATTCACTGTTTTCGGGTTACAAAACCTAAAACATCCTAAAACCTGAAAAAAAAACATATCAAACCTAGACGGGGGCAATTTTTCCAACCATTTTTTTTCATTTTTGCTTGGTTGAGAACGGGATGCCCCGTTCATGAAAGCGATAACCCCGAATACGTTGGTACAATCTGGTTTCATCCTCTATGAATCATCAACTGGCAGTGGTTTCAACTATTAACCCACTATAATCTGGTATAATGCACTGTTAATCAATCTTTTTCCGCGTGGGTCGGGTCTCACAGCAACGGTACTGCACCACGCGGGTGCAGACGTTCGCGGCGCCGCAGCTCGCGGTGGAAGTCGCGGAGTTTCAAATAGCCTCGCGGAAGGTCAACGATTGTACCACTTGGGTGTTGGAAGCAGGATAGGGGTATGTACATTGTATCTACCTAAGGTTAAGCACAAACGGAACTATAGAACAAATTGCGCGCCTACATGTTAAACTATAACAAGAGGTGGGAAGTTGGAATCTATACATATATATATATATAATATGTATTTATTCATTTATTTGTTTATTTATCTATAACAGAATTATAAAGACATAACTAAGTGTACAACTGTACGACCACGCAAGCACAATGAATGTTACTCGAACTTGAGCCATACCCAACGCCATAACCAGTAGTACCCGCACGAGGCGGGGCACGAGGCGGGGCGGAAGTTGCCTTAGGGTTGGACTATAAGACCTTTTTCATCTACAGAACTTGCATGCGCCGTGCGCGAGCCAGGCCCGTGCGTGCGTGCTTTGTGCGACAGTGGTGCGCTGTTCCAAAGGTCGTACTTGAAACTCCATTCTTCACATTGCAGCCTTCACTCTTCGCACTTACACTTCACACCCCACACTTCATCTAATCTAATCTCATCTCATCTGAGCTCTTCTCACCTCATCTCAGCTCTTCTCATCTCACCTCATCTCATCTCTTCTCATATGTCTTCTAAGTTCTTCTCAACTATTTTCAGTTCATCTGGGCACTGCTCAACCTTTCTCATCTCTTCGAAGCTCATCTCAGCTCTTCTGCACGGCAGAAAGCTCTGACTGTCAGAAAGAAGTCTCTTGCACCCAAAACCCGGTGCGCGCAGAAAGCTTTTGCACAGAGAAGCTTTTGCACACAGAAGCTTGAGACACAGATGCGTTTGCACAGAAAAGCATTTACACACAGAAAGCTTCTGCACATGAGAAGCTTTTACACGGAGAAGTTGTTTACGCACAGAAGCTTTTTACACACAGCACGCTTTTACACAGAGAAGCTTTTACACACAGCAAACCTTTGCACAGAAAAGCTTTTACACGGAGAAGCTTCTTTACGCGGGAGAGAAGCTTTTACACAGAGAAGCCTTAAAGCTTTAGAGACAGATGCGTTTACACACGGAAGCTTTTACACAGAGAAGCTTTTACACACAGAAGCTTTTACGCACAGAACCTTTTACCTACTAGTTTGCGCAAAACATTTCCCAGCACTACTTTGTACCGCAAAGCTTGCACAACATACTTCCCAGCACTACTTTGTACTACAAAATACAAAACTTCCACAAAGCACTTCCCGGTACTACTTTGTACTACAAAGCTTGCGTAAAGTACTTCCCAGTACTACTTTGTACTACAAAGCTTGCACAAAGTACGTTGCAGAATTACTTTGTACTACAAAGCTTGCACAAAGTACGTCCCTGTGCTATTTTGTACTACAAAGCTTGCACAAAGTGCATTGCAGAATTACTCTGTACTAGAAAGCTTGCACAAAGCACTTCCCAGCACTACCTTGTGCTACAAAGCTCGCACAAAGTACTTCCCAGTACTACTTTGTACTACAAAGCTTCCACGAAGCTCTTCCCAGTACTACTTCGCACTACATACCTTGCAGGCCATTACAATGCGTTTTGCGGCATCACGTGGCTTGTATCGACGCACATGGCAACAGAAGATGACAACAATCATGCGGCCATTCCACTGCGATCTGCAACCACGGATTCCATCAGCGCCTAGAACCACGATGAACCACGCACACACGAACAACCGCGCAGTGCAGAACACAGTGGAGGAACCAACCACACGTCAAAGCGACCGCAGCCGCACCAACCTCTCACACGAGCTGCCCTTCATCGCCGGCTGCAGCCACTTTACACGGAAAAACACAATGTTTCGCGCTCCGGCTTCCTCCCCACACCACTTCCCTAAGTCTCCACTTCCCAAAGTCACCACTTCCCGAAGTCACCACTCCCCTAAGTCACCACTTCCCTTAGTCACCACTTCACCATTTCCCAAGCTGACACAATAAAAGTCATCCGTAACTCGGAAGATTGCTTCCCAACTTCCTTTGACTATGTATATATATTATGTGCAAGTTTGACCAAACAAATCTGCTTGGACCCCCGTAGGTTTGATGATTAGAAAACAAGTTGCTGCCGCTGAATTGACCAGAAAATTGATTCTAGCAGGGAAAACCTTATGGATTCTCTGAAAATATGGCAACCCCAAAAAACTCAGTTGCTTGTCATCGTTATCCCCATGAGAATGGAAATTGTTTGTTGGATATATTATATAATTATATATATATATATATAATTGTATACCCAATGGTCATCCATTTCCATTCAACTCTGGGTATGTAAAAGCATGTGTATCCAACTTCTATCTTTTTATATCTCGATCTGTCTATACGGGGAAATACTTACTGATATGTTTCTGTTTGAGCCGTCCATGCACGTTTGAAATAAAATGTGAAATGTGGAACCATCCGCAGATCGAACTGAGCCTTACCCTCCAGTGATCTCTCCCACTGATTGAAATACCCTCTGGTAAACTAACATATAGCTGTGGAAAATAAGAAAATAACCCATTTATAGATGGTTTACCTATTAAAAATGGTGATTTTCCATAGCTATGTTAGTTTACCAGAGGATATTCTCTGTGTTCTTTAGGTATGGCAAACTGTCGATGATCCGGAGGGTACCCCGGCTCAGGATTCAATCCACCAGTCCGATTCCTTTCTGGTTTAGGGGATTATCCCAGCATGATGCATAAAGAACATATGCAAACAAATGAGGACAGGTTGGAACCAATGGTTACTCTTATGACTATACCTTTCATATCCTTTGTTGGTATACATCATTAATTATTATTATATTATTATTGTTATTGTTATTGTTATTATGTTTAAAATTCTTTCGTATTATTCTTATTATAAAATAATATGCGTATTGTGTCTAGGATCAGTGATGCTTTTTGGACCAGCCCTGGTGTCTTCGGCGTTTCAATCCGCGCCCGCGCCTTCCTCAGACTGCGAAGCCTGACTGGCCAGCGACCAATGCTTCATAACCTGACCGAAGCTTTGAATTCGCCACGGGTCCTCAGCCTATGCCTTTGGTGAGGCCCATATGGAACCATAGTTCATAGGGGGTTCACGGTTAACGGTTAATGGTCCAACAAACATTGCAGGGGCAAAACCACCTGGTGGAATGCCATATCTGGTCTAGCGAAAAAAATCGTCCAGAAATGAAGGCTACCCCAAAAAGGCAATTCCGTTTCTTCCCGATAAAACATGATGATATCCCATTGGTGAAGAGTACGGGACTCTATTTTCAATCGTGAGACAAACTCACAACACCAAGGTGGTGAGATTCTAGCCGTAGTTCAACCCTTTGGATGCTCGCCTGGTCCTGGTGAAAAGTCGCAAAATTGGAGGCCAACCTTGGAAGTGCAATGCCAAACCCAAGACTACACCATCCCCCATTGGTTTTTTCTGGGCTAGACCCCTGCTTGGGATGATTTAAAATGACCCCAAATTGATTCAAATGGTTGGTTGCTGGGACGCTGAAAATGATATCATGTGAAATTTACGCTCCAATTCAATCATCTCCAATCACATTCTATGAATAGCACAAGAGGCTAAGTCCCAGTTATGCGAGCACCTGATCTAGTATATGCAAATATCATATATATATATATATAATATTTATGTCTTTGTGTGTAGGGAGATTCTAAACCATTCCCCACATTTAGGCAGGGTAATTTTCGAGTCGTCATGTTATAGATTCGGGTGATATCACCGCGGTCAATCACTGGCAGCCAGGCCTTCCTGCTGATTTTCCCTTAGAGTGATGGAAAACCTGGAAAACCTGGAAAACTACCACCATTTCGATCCATTTTGGTCGTAGGAATGTGTTCTTTTCCACGCCAAACCTTTAATTGGGGACCTTTGGTAGCCAAAATTCACGATCCAGGGTTAAACCATCCATCCAGTTGGTTGGGGATGTCATCACCAAAGGATGACAGTAGCATTTCCTGAGATTATGGTTACCCTCTGGTAATGACTGTTACAGTTTGCTATTGAAAATATGGCCCATTTATTTATAGTTGATTTACCGAACTTAAAGATGGTGATTTTCCATGGTTATGTAAACGTTTACCAGAGGTAGTTTTTTGTTTTTTGCTACCAGTAAATATCATTTTTTCCTAGTTATATCTCCACTATGTCTCACAGTTGTATCAGCTAATCTCAATGACCCAATCAGTGCTCCTGCTTCAACCCGGCCCAGGAGCTGCGCTGTCTCCGAAACTGCTACCTGAGGTCCCAAGCAAAATTTCGCGGCAGGTGGATACTCAGAATCAATGGCCGTTGATTCGTTGATCATTTTTTTAGGGGGAAGAGTTTCCACAGAAACAGGTTGGACAAAAAGAAAGAATATGAAAGAACAATCACTCCCGGATGGTCAGAGAGAATTATCAAGCAAAAAATCCGGATTGAACCTGCAAACCTACAAAACCTGCAAAAAGGATGATCAACTTTCATCTGGGATGAGATTATGCGTGGAACGGCCGGAACGGCTTTGCAAGAAATCTCACAGTGGAAGCAGAGTTCTCAATATTCAATCAATCCTCTTCTAGCACAATTCCTAACACCCTACCCTCTGGTAATTTGTTACATAGCTATTGAAAATGGCCCAGTCGAAATAGTTGATTTACTCAGCTATAAAATGGTGGATCTTTCCAGTTCGTTATGTGGCTGTTTACCAGAGGGTATATCCACTAACATCCCTGTTTTTGGGTTGATTGAACCCCTAGAATCACCATTAAATACCATTAAACCATATTAAACCACCATGAAATCCCATTAAACCACCATAGTTGTGCCAACCACCATCTTTTTCTCGTCCGCCTGCGCTTCGTGCGCTTCATAGTTGTGCCGCCAAGATGACCTGGCACAACGTGTCTTGTTGGATGGGCAGGTTTTACCGATACCGTAGGAGTAAACTGGGGTCATATATTTATCTAAAATCTTAGATGTACTTCAATTATGGCATTTCTATATGTATATATATATTGTCCATATATACATATGTTAATATCTATATGTAATTATATAATTGTGTATATATATATATATATATTTATGGGTTAGTATTTCTAACAACCCTCCATGATTAAGTAAGGATTTTGCCAATCCTCAAAGATCCAGGTGCGGATTTGTACTACTGCCTAAGCGACCAGAAACGTATTCACTTTCCACTCCCGTTACTTGCATCTCGTCCGCCAATGTCACTTTTCTGGACGGGCTCACCACTGTTTCACCCCCAAAAATGATGTTGATGCATGCTGATAAGTTATAACCCGACCAAACTTGATAATTTATGTGAACATATGATACATATGTGAGGATTCATCCATATCAGAGTTTTTTTCGAGCTATTCTTTGAATTCGTTCCACGCCCACAGCGCTCCGCCCCATGTCTTGCCAGCGGCTGAGCGGGTTCGAACGTGCGCTCCACCCGCAGCTGAATGCGATCGCCTGTAGTGTGGGGATCGGCTTGGGTTTCGTGCTGGGATGGGACCGACCACGTGAAATGAAAGGGGGAAACCATATTAAAAAAAGGGAAACCATATGAAAAAACATTTGGGGATCAATTAAAGTGGATTTTTCAGTAGAGCAAAACCGCTATCTGATTCTATCTGTTGCAGATGACATATCTGAACAAATTGGCAAGGGGAAAACATCCAAATTTTCACCCAACGATGCCGAATGGCCACGTTATCACCCAACTGAGGATATAACCGGCCGAAACAACTTTGTCCTCTCATCGGATTTGTTGATTCTCAGCTTGGGGATATAAAACAAAACAGGATATATTGACTGCCCTTACCACCGATGCAACAACTGTGGTGATTTAGCCAATATATTAGTGTTGACATGGACGGATGAGGAACGTGTAACGTATATTATAATTATACACTATATACGTTGATGACATGTTGGAGAAAATCCGCCACTGCTCAAGTCTTGCAACAAGAGATCCTGAACTTTGAAAAGAAAACCATCTAGAAATGGTGATAATGGTGGGTTGTCCAATGACAGGTTCGATTAGTGAAGGGTAGCTGTACTCAAAGATCAACGGGTTGTGTGGGTGAAGTATGTGATATCACGGAAATTTAGGAGTACCCAACCCAAAAATGTCCATCAACATGGGTTAAATATGGTTTACATTATTTTCTGGAGAAACATTATTAAAAACAACATAAAACATCAAGCAACATTTTTTTGGAGTACTAGGCTAGCAAGGTTTGATTAATGTCACCCAAACTAGTAAGCCATTGTGTCTTGCCGAAAACATCTCTGTTTTGTGACGGCGCCAATGTGCAGTGCCTTGGTCGTCACGCGGCGCGCGTGAATGAAAATGAAGATCGTGACAAGTGTCCTGACGCCGCAACAAACACACCGAGCTAACCGGGGAATCCACGGAGCTCTCACGCCTAGGATGGTCCGAACACATGCAACATCCATATGGCATTGGGAAGAATAGCCCGGCAAACCAAACACTGTTGTATCATATCATAACATATCTCATATATCATATCTATTGCATCTTGACCCTTGCAAATTGATACCCACCATTGGCTCACAATGTGACGCCTTTTCCAAACCTTGTCCACTTACCACTTGGGGCCCCCGAGAGTACTGCTTGGGTTGAGGTCCGGGGGGCCCAGCACATGCTTCATAGTGACAACCCATGGCAACCTCGAATTTTCCAACTGGGATACGCATCATTTTTAAGGCTGCTTAGTAGTCAATCCCCATGAAGCTAAAGGTTAGAGATATGGTTAGAGTACTAAACTACCCGTTCAAGGTTTCCCTAGTTCATAAGGGGAGCCACAAAGGCCAAACCACCCCAAAGCACCAGTTCATGGCCATAATGGTCGAATCAAGTCGCTGGATCGTGACGCGAAAACCGCTGTTCTGGTCGATTGACCTTGCCTTGGATGCCAGGCAACTGTCGAATCCCTTCCCCCGTTCATATACGAAACCATGGTTTTTTGTTGGGAATTTCCACATTCCATTGGGACCATAGAAAGGGGGTGTTTACTATGGATGGGAGATGGGATCAGTTCAATCCGGTGTCCTTTGCGGGCTGTGGCCAAGCAACACAGGGCTGTCCACTTGTTCCAATATGCCAAGCAAAGTTGAGCACGTCCCACTTCTTTCCGTCCTTGCAGAAGCAACATGGCCAAACTTAGATACCCTGACTTCCCTGAATTTCATTGAAATTCATTGAATTTATATAGCTGGTTAGTATATACAGTATATCTTACGGCCTCATTTTTCGCAGAAGATGAACGCATAAAAAGAAACTACCATAAAAAGTTGATACATATCTTGCTTGACAGGCCCAGGCAGAACCAGCAAGTGAAATATGGCATGACACTAACCAGAATCACCAAACTATACGGCTGGTGACCCACATTCAACTGAACAGGCGGTACATGGTGGTACAATGTGAAGATCTTAAATCTTAAGCAGTAGAAACAGACCATGGCATATCAAATGAGGCAATCTGAAAAGCAGCTATCACAAGCCATGCCTTTCTAGGGTTTATGGTAGATATAAGATATATTTCTTCTTAGCTTGGTTTAGATTCTAGACCAACTTACAACCACCACCCTGTACATTTACTCACAAAACATCAAAAAACAGGTGGTTTCCTAGTAGCCCTTAGCTCCCTATCTCACACCATCCAGTGCCCCGGCCGAAAGATTCCAATAGATATCGGGAATGCCTAGAGATAGCGCACCCCAAATCCATTCACTGTGTCACTGTGTGGCAATTTCGGGGGGTGATTTCCAAGTCGCAAATTACAAGTGTCCGCAAGTGCTGGAACCAACTCAGCACATCCAGGAACAATAGACATATGTAGGCCATGCCAAAAAAAATGCCCTTTCAGAAAAATGAAAAAATCATTGAAATTGGGTTTTTCCCATGAAATTGGGATACCATTCTATGGATTACCCTCTGGTGAACTAACATAAGTATGGAAAATCACCATGTTATAGCTGGGTAAATCAACAATTTCTATGGCCATTTTCAATAGCTATGTTTGTTTATCAGAGGGTACCATGGTTTCTTACAGATTTTCGCTTAAACCAACCCATCAACCCATCAAGCCCTCGCAGGCGGCCATCTACCCAGCTTCTCCGCAGGACCTGGCAGCTGCACATGGCCACTTTCCTGCAGATGGCCCCAAGTTGTCCGCGTTGAACACAGGCCCATCCAGCATGATCCGCGTTGAACATAGGAAAATCATAGGAACATGATGGGAAAATACATTACTGGTTGGTGGTTGAGCCATCTACCCCTCTGAAAAATATGAAAGTCAGTTGGGATGATGAAATTCTCAACTGAATGGAAACATAAACAATATTCCAAACCACCAGCCAGCATTATAAATGGAGGAATTATTCACTAATGTGGGTCAAACAATGTCATAAACCACCCAGTCGACTGGGAATGGTAACCATAACACCTATAAAAATGGTGACGACTGGGGGATGGTTTATTATTGTTTTAAGCACATTATAGGTTTTTTCATCACCATAAACATCCATAAACTCTATAGTTACATATAGTTTAATATAATATAACTACCTAGTTGTAAACCGACTTGGAAAACTATGGGGCACCACCTAGTGTGATTCTGAGAAGGCTCCACATGCAGGCCTGGCAGGCCTCCATGATAGTCGCGACCACATGAGATGCAAATAGGGTTAAATAGCAGATCAGTGAACCAACGTCAATAAGCTGTGCTTCTGTATTTTACCAGGTCAACCGAGTATGGGGTGAAATACACAACAAACCGCTAAGCAGCTAGCTCTGTTTTGAACCAACGCTACAGAGTAGTACGATGACATATATAATACATGGTTTTACTGCAGGAGTTTTTACA
>Ga0126342_10020088_pt1 | contig 11267 bp, 9 predicted proteins | sample Cyp1metagenome_FD_92528 | JGI IMG/M metagenome (GOLD analysis project Ga0126342, IMG submission 92528) | Coral microbial communities from Lord Howe Island, Old Settlement Bay, Australia - Cyphastrea 1 metagenome | ecosystem: Host-associated > Invertebrates > Cnidaria > Coral ...
ACACAACTTGTCCACACACAACTTGTCCACACACAACTTGTCTACACACAACTTGTCCACACACAACTTGTCCACACACAACTGTCTACACACAACTTGTCCACACACACCTTGTCAACATGCAAGTTGTCACACAACTACTTGTACACGCACACCTTGTCAACATGCAAGTTGTCACACAACTACTTGTACACACGACTTGTCCACACCACACACAACTTGCTCTCACACACACATACAACTTGTCAACACACAACTGTCTACACACAACTTGTCCACACACAACTTGTCCACACACAACTTGTCCACACACAACTGTCTACACACAACTTGCCCACACACACACACACCTTGTCAACATGCAAGTTGTCACACAACTACTTGTACACACACACACACCTTGTCAACATGCAAGTTGTCACAAAACTTCTTGTACACACGACTTGTCCACACACAACTTGTCCACACACGACTTGCTCTCACACACACACACAACTTGCTCACACAACTTACTCACACACAACTTGTTCACACACAACTTGCTCACACACAACTTGTACACGCACGACTTGCTCACAGACCACTTCTCCACAGACAACTTGCTCCAACACAACTTGTCCACACACAACTTTCTCACACACAACTTACTCACACACAACTTGACAACTTCTCATACACAACTTACTCACACACACGCACAACTTGACAACCGTCACTTTGCATGGCAGGCGTGGCCCTTGGTGACATCCACCTTCACTTTGCGTGGCAGGCGTGGCACTTGGTGACATCGACCGTCACTTTGCGTGGCAGGCGTGGCACTTATGGCACTGGGCTGGCACTGGTGACGCGCTTGGTTCCCAGATGACGCCGTGGACGCCGCGGATTTTTGCGTGGCAGGCGTGGCACTCGGCGACATGGACGTGCATCCTGCGTGGCAGGCGTGGCACTTGGTGACATCGACCGTCATTTTGCTTGGCAGGCGTGGCACTGATGGCATGCACTGGGCTGGCGCGCTTGGTTCCCATATGACGCCGTGGACGCCGCGGCTTTTTGCGTGGCAGGCATGGCACTCGGCGACATGGACGTGCATCCTGCGTGGCAGGCGTGGGACTTGGTGACATCGACCGTCACTTTGCGTGGCAGGCGTGGCACTTATGGCACTGGGCTGGCTCTGGTGACGCGCTTGGTTCCCAGATGAGGCCGTGGACGCCGCGGCTTTGCAACAGTCACGCTTTCCGGGGCGTCTGCATCAAACTCTACCCTGTGGGTTGGTGCCGAAACCTGTCTGGATTTTGCACCACCTCATGTGGTCGTCTTTGATGTTCTACGTTGATGTTCCCTTGTCTTGGACTTGCTCCGGTTCCGGTGTTCGGTACAATTTATAGCCAAGGGAGCTAGCTTTGGCCCGCATGGATTGACGCGCCGTGAGAAGATCCAGCGCCTGAACGCAGCCATGTTGATCGAAAGAAAAGACAGCGTTCGTGCCAGCTCAGAACAGGTTCTGTGCAATCAGCTTCAGCAGCTATGATTGTGTTGCTTGCTTTCAGTGGGAGCTGCGTTGCTGCACTTTCGCAGTCGCTTGGCAGGTCCAGCAGTGTGGTGCGTCGTGATCTTTGCTAGTTCTGTTGCGGTTGACTATGCTCAGCTGTCTGTTATCAGTCTGTGATTATGAAACTGACAGTCTTCATGATGATGTCGCCTTTACTTGACAGGAATGACAGCCAGTTGTTTTGTTTTGTTCTGCCAGGTACCGACTTCATCGCGCGGATGCTGCCGTTGCTGAACATCATGTTCGGAAGCAGTGGTCACAGCCTATCCACCGTGAACTGTGCCCCTGACCTGTCGCTTCTGCTCCTATGTTCGGTGTTTTTGCAAAAATCTTCTTTGCGTTTCTGCTTGTTTCCTTCGATCTTTCATGTGGCCAGGTACCTTTTCCGCCATTTTCCGCCATCATCACGCACACGCCGCCGCCTCCGCTCGTGGGAAAAAAATAGCGTGCTTGCGGCCCATACATACATGCATGCATGCATGCATGCAGACATACATACATACATACATACATACACACACAGACATACATACATACATACATACATACACACACAGACATACATACATACATACATACATAGATACATACCATCTTTTCACACACCACCTTTCTTGCTCACATACCATCTTCCACATACTTTTCGATCCTTCACCACCTTCTTTGTCTTTCCTTCCTTCCCGGTAGGGATGATTACCAGCCACAAGGCGCGCAGAAAGAGTTTGCAAAATTTGCGGTTGCATAGTGCAGAACATTACATACAGACATACATGCATACATACATAGCATCTTTTCACACACCATCTTTCTTTGTCACACACGATCTTTCACATACAACTTTGTCCCACGCAACTCTTTTAACTTCTCGATCCTTCAGCACCTCCTTTGTCTTTCCTTCCTTCCCCGTCCCGCCGCTACAACGTTTGTTGCTCATGGTCCACACACACACACCTCATACACAACTTATCACCACGCAACTTCCTCACACACAACTTACTCACACACGGGTTCCCTGTTGCACACGCCAATCCTTCACCATCTCTTTTCTCTTTCCTGCATTTCCCATGCCATCTTTACCTCTCTTTTGCTGCGTGTTGGAAGAAGTTGACATGTGGGGTTATCCGGTCCTATATGTTTTTCCTGCTTTTCTTTTGTTTCTCATACTGTGAAGAAACCCTAAGGAGCATCATATAATACATAAACCCTAAATCAACCCTAAATAATAACACCCCACACAAATAAAAAAATACTAAAGCAACTCAAAGGAACCTCTAAACATTCCGTAAATAGATCTGAAACTAATCCGAAATAAACCCTAAACCCACCCCAAATAGATCCTAAACCAAACCCAAATATATGCCAAATGAAGCTTAAGTAAACCTCACACCAACCCTAAATATATTTTTAACCAGGCCTAAATAAATCCAAAACCAATGCTAAACAAACCGTACACCAACTCTGAATTGGTCCTACACCAGCTCTAGACAGATCCTAAACCAAACCTGTACAAATAAAACTTAAAACCAACCGTACATAGATCCTAAACCAACCCAAAACCGATTTTAAACCAAACCTAAATAAACTTTACATCAACCCTAAGTAGACTTTAAACCAGGCCTAAAATAGTTCCTAAACCAACCCTAAACAACGATTAAACCAACCCTGAATAGGTCCTAAACCAACTCTAGATAGATCCTAAGCCAAATCTAAATAAACCCTACTAAAACCAACCCCAAATAGATCCGAAACCAACCCAAAACCGATGTTAAACCAAACCTAAAGAAACCTCAAACCGACCCTAAATAGAACTTAAACAATGCTTATATCTTAACCAACCCTAAACAAACCTTAAACCAACCCTAAATAGGCCCCAAACCAACTCTAGATAGATCCTGAACCAAACCTAATTAAATACACCCTAAAACCAGCCTTAATCCTAAAACAACCCTAAATAGATCTTAAACCAAGCCTAAGTAAACAAACAATTCCGGACCCATATATATATATATATATATAACTATAATTGTATATATGCATATAGGTATATTATATGTATATATATATATGTACAGTGAGTATACCGTGCCCGTTTCATGAGGATATTTTATGAGGATAACTTAATGGGAGAATTATGACATCGGAAAAGATCAGTCTTCGGTTGGTTGCGACTATATGTTTGCAAACGTGATTCCCACAGGAATGCAGGGGTAGATAGATGTGTGAGTTGGAACATTTTTGCTAGGAGAATCAGCTGAAACTTGCGCATGGATCTTGAAGGAAGAGTTCCAAACCAATCTAAAACAGGAAAGTAGATTTCTTGGGTTATATTACCCAAAAATTGGGGATAAACATCATCCATGAGCTGATGCTGATGCAGGAAAGGTGTGGCATCTGCTGCTCGTCCTTGCACAGTTGGAATGGCCAGTCGAAAACCCTTGAAGGAGATGCAACCGACCATCAAAATACCTGGTCATGATGGAGGATGTCTAGGTGAATTCAAAGGGACCTCACTGGAATGGTGGTTGGTACCAGTAGGGGGTCAACTATCCGGAAAATTGTTTTCTTACAGATTGTGAGTTGTCATATTTTGGCCAGAGATGTGTTCGAGTATGTTCGCCTATTTTTTTGTTGATCCCCTATTCCAAAAATATACTTCAGAAACATCTCCAGTAACTAATATTTCCAGAATCACAGCCAGAAATTTTGCCTATTGTCATTGGGCATACCCCTACTTGGAATGATTTATAATGGCCCATTGCTTAATGGGATGGTTATAGCATCAACCAATTGGTTGACTAGTGGGAATGGATTTGTCGTATGCCCCATGTCTGGACAAGCCATATTGGTTGCTAGAAAATTCTGGCATGAAATTTCTCATTGGATACGAGATTTGTTTGGATTCCATGCCAGAATTATTAGGGGTAAAAACAACCTTGTAGAAACTCAACTCCGTTGTTCCACCCGTGCGTTTGGTGCTTTCCACCCGTATGTGGTACTCAAAGAACATGTTGCTAAACGTGTTATATAATTGTTTCATTGTTTTTTGTTTTTGTTGGGATGTCATGGGTCAAAATAGATTTGATGTTAAACTTATATATGTTTATCGGATATGACCATACATTTCATGTTTATACAGATTTAAACAGTATACCGTTGAATAATCATCAAAATCATCACAAATATCATAGACATCATAAACATCAGACATTGTGACCATTACTTGGTTGATGGGATGCGGTGAAAATTCAGCCAGTATCAGCCAGCCCCGCGGCCCGAGCTGATGACCAAGCTGGGGAATCCACGGAGGTTTGTAGCTGGGAATACCATGTATAAATGAGTAGACCATATATATATATATATAAACGGCGGATTTTCCAGAAAACCATGTTTGATTACCGGAGTGATTTTTTTTTCTCCTGGGCTTCACATTCTATTCCCCAGGTTCTGTTCCATGGTGTGACGGACTGTACTGATTTGGCGTCTTGTCAGCATTAGAATGGTTGTGGCAGGAAGACTATGGTGCGGGAGGTACAGAAGATTGAGGAGATCATAAGTTTTTGAACCATGGTTAAAGATGCTGTATATGAACATTATCAAGAAGGATGTTGAACTGCTTGCATATTGTTGATTGGTTCATACATGATATACATGATATCCTCAAACTGCCAATATGTAACATTGTCTCATGAATTACGAATCATTTGATTGGTTGCAGATTGTTGCGGTGCCATTTTTGTTGCACCACCAGCTTGGTGTACAAACTCATTGTTGACAGGTGAAACCTTCACCCTTCACTTGTGCTGAAGAATTCCCACTTATCCAAAGGGAAAAACTAAATTGTTTCCATATGTATATATATATACATATAATATATACATATAATATATACATATAATATATACATATAATATATACATATAATATATACATATAGTGTATACATATAATATATACATATAATATATACATTATACATACATATGACAGGTGAAACCTTCACCCTTCACTTGTGCTGAAGAATTCCCACTTATCCAAAGGGAAAAACTAAATTGTTTCCATAATATATACATATAATATATACATGATACATATACAAACATATGCATATATAATATATATATATATATATATATATTATATACGTATATACATATTACATATGTGTTTATACTATAAGCCAGTTATGGAAAATCCCCAATGGCAGGTTCTCCAAACATCTCCATTCTAAATCATTGGGACTCAGGGGAAGAAAGCCTTCAGGATCTGGAGAAAGACGTGCTCCTCAAGCGGGGCTATGTCCTGGTCTACCCGGATCCTGTGCGGAAACCACCCAAGGGCTCGGGCTTAAACAAGCGCGCCACGGTCACCATGCACCTTGGCGTCGCCGTTGCCGCATTTTGGAGTGGGTGAAGTATCATATGGTGATGAGGTTTATGGATAGGGTGGTGTTTTTTTCGGTTGGATGGGTACTTCTTATCATCATCGTCCGGTAAAAATGGGGATCGGAGCGATGTGTAGAATAGATGAATGGACTTCAATCAGCTAACATTGGCAATTCATCAGCTAACGACAGGCTAACGACCCAAGAAGAAACCCCAAAAATTGGGAAATGACATGAAATGACTGACATTTTAAGTCTACTTTTGGTGATCTTTTGGGATGATTCTGTTTTGTGGATCCCATGTTATGTTCGGTCAAACCTTCATAGAGTTCCGGCCCGTGGCCCCATTGACAAGTGAGTACCATCGTTACGTCATATATAACCCTTTGGTAAACATACAAAATACTATTGAAAATGGCAATATAAATAGTTGATTTGCCCATTCATGGTGATTTTCCATAGTTTTTTGTTAGCGTTTACCAGAGGGTAAACACTCCCATGTTATGGTCTAAAGATGCTGTAATTCCAGGTAAATCCCCACGTTGAACTCCCAGGTACCAATGCTTTCCACCAGGCGGTCCTGTAGAGACAGAGGAGCAAGCACAGGAGAGGGATTTGCCTGGCGATTTGCCTGGCAATTACACCATCAAAAGCGGTGATTTATGGGGAATTCATGAACAAACATGGTGATTTATAGGAGATTTTATCATCAACTCAGATCGAACATCAATAATTTGTTTTTTTCGATGACTTTCCCCATGAGCACCCGATTTGCTGCAATTTGTTCGGGGATTTCCCAACAAGGATAACAAGGCATATTTGAAGATACCTGAGGATGGTACCCTTCAATTACCTGCCCAAGGAGGGGGTTTACGAAGCCCAAAAGAAGATGGTTGATGAAGGCCAATAACCCATAATTAATAACCCCTACCCTCTGGTAAACTAACGTAACTATGGAAAATCACCATTTTGAATGGAAAAATCAACTATAAATGGCCATCTATATAACAATCCTTAATCCTTAATTCTTGGGTGGTACGCTTAGGCGTCAAAGGTTGGCCTTGAGGGTGGGATCTGGACTCTGGGTTCAGGTTTTGGTCGCTGAATGGACCCCTTTTTATGTGTCAGGTTTAGAGACCAAACACATTTCAATCCGCACAGAGAAGGTATCCTTTTGAGCCTTGGACTGCAAGATCCATCAAGTTTATTTTTGCAGTGATCACTGGGGGATTCACATCCAAAGTACACACGGAAATCAGTTCAAAAAGTCACTGGCTCAGGAGTACAAAGACAAGATCAAAAAGATGACGGAAGAAAACAGCGCATGTCGCTTTATCGATTACGACTGTCTCTTGTTTGTATGGCTGCTGGCTTGGCAATTCTAATGGGCCAAGGTTGCAACGGATACATCCCACGTGTGGAATGTGGTTTGTTTACCCAGTGAAGCCGATTTGATAAATTCGGAGCTAAGTTGCGCCATCCAAAACCACGTTGTTTTTTTGGGCATGGTGACCTCGTGGGTGCTTAGCAACTTAGACACCAACCAGGCATGGGCATAGTCTTAGATTCATGACCAACTTACCTCCGGAAGAATTGTGCCATGCAGCTCAGCGAAGTTTGAAGGACATGGTGGTTTTACCACCAACAAAAATGGCTACAGGGCTAATGATGATGAAGCATGGCATTTTGGGGTGCCCTACTCTCACACAAACCCGAGCATCATCCAAACGCACCAATGCTAAACACATGAAACCGGCAGTTTGCACTTGTGTCTTTCCAATTTTTGACCCTTGAGCCAAGGTGATTCTGGCATTTGGAGGTTCGAGGTTGAACGCTTCTGAGAGAAACATATCTCGCCTCCCAAAGTTCTGTGAGTTCAGGGTCTTGGAGAGCATGAAACCCAGTTCGCAGATGTTTGCATTCCTTGATTTGTTTTAACATAGAAATGTTTTGTGTTTGGTGCATTCTTCCTCGGGCTGAGCCACAACTTGTTGGCAGAAGGCATGAGTTTGCAATCTAGACTGAAGAGGCAGAAAACATGTTTAATCTGCAAATATGTCACATCTACAGTAATGGGCTCTCTACATTTGTTCATTTTGATGCGTTAAAAACTACTTGAAATGATGGTGACATAGCGCTGGCGTTAAACACCGTGGTGAAATAGCTCTGAACCTCCTGAAAAGGTGATGATTATTTATAGAGCAAAGGTCCCAAAGACCCCCCCCCCAACCTTGTCCAAACAAAGATGTGCAAAACTTCAAGAATTCCAACTGGTTCTGGACAATTGACAGCGGCCTCAATGACAAAGAGGACAAAGCTGCTGAATTATGTTGTGGGGCAACCATGAATTTCATGACCTGAAGCCTGCTTTGTTTGTCATACGTTCCTCAAGAATCATTTGCCATTCATGTATTAGAGGAAAATCCAGAAGGCAGTGGATCGTTGATATTACCATCAAAAGCACCATAAAAGCCCACTTAGCATCGAAACGGCAAAGGCGTTTGTTTATCTCATGTTTTCATCAACAGACAGGCCCTGCTAGATCCGAACTCTTGCAGGGGCCTGTTTCGCTGGGCGCCCTCATAGGGGCAGATAGGCGAGATGATTTGAGAGTGACGCACGCAAAAACATGATGCAACCAGCTGAACAAGAGGAATTTGGCGATAATTTGACAACTTTACTAGCAGCAACACCTCGGTGAATGGCAGCTTAATGCGTCAATGTTCATACAATTTGAGGAACATCAAGCTCAGCTGGCAATTCGATTGTCTGCAAGTTTTCAATGGTTGCCATGGGTCTATCTGCATAATATATAATAATATATACGTATATACTTAACTTATACATATAGGGTACAAATATATATATATATAATTTTATAATGTATTATATTGAAACATATTGAACCAGTTGCTTCTCATATTTCTCGGGCGAATATACTGCGTACCCTGAAACCTCATGATTCAGGGTCCCCCAAAACTTGACTTCGACTGAATGCATTGACTGTGGCCATGGCTGTTACACTACACCCAATTTCTGCATGCGTTTCTGTTTTTATTCGGGACTGCTTCCGAAATCAAGTCATCATGCCTGCGCGTGGCGCGTTTCCAGAGTCATCTAATTTAGTTCGAGGCCTGGAGGTTCATCACATAGGAGAGACGGTCCAGCGTCATGCCATTCAAAGTGGCTTCATATTCAAAACTATGGCCCCCCACCATCTAAGAACTAAGAATGGAGAATATGGGACGATAAATGCAGATGGATATATAGATGGCTAAATTGATAAATAGACAAATAGGTTGATTGATTGATCGGTAGAGGGATAGATAGATCAATTCATAATATCTATAGTTATATAGTTTTAGAAGTACTATACCCCCCAATCTAAGTGGCGGTTTTCTCTCCTTCAAGTGGCGGTCTCTGTTGCGGCTGGGCTTTGTCAATGGCACTTTTGGGCAGCTCAAAAAGACATGGCTCCGGTTCCATGGCATTTACCCTCTGGTAATGACTAACATAGCTATTGAAAATTGCCATAGAAATAGTGGATTTACCCATTGAAAATGGTGGGTGTTCCATCGTTGTTCTGTTAACGTTTACCAGGCCGGGTAGGGATCCTGAAAGACCTGAGCACCTGCATTTTGGTGCCAAAAAAACAACTGGTTTAGCGCCCTATTCACTTTGGGAGCCTACTGGGGTTGGGGGGTACAGTCAGTGGTACAGTGTCTGATATTAGGATATATCTGATGAATTATTGTTGCATATCAGAATTACATTTATTTTTCGCAGTCGAAGTCTCCCCTACTGGGGTCACTGAACTTTCCTCGTGGTAGGCACTGGTTTTCATCACGGTCACACCTTGAACATAGCACGACGTGCCCGGTGTCTTTAGTATTTAAGGCAGCTACCAAAACACATGTGGGTTTGTCTCCAAAGAGGGCGCCCCATTCCATCCAACGGCTAACGGTCAATGATAACTCTCATTATTAAACTAGCCATGTTGATGGATTTTTGGAGGTGTCATTGCACTTACCACAACCAGATACCCATGTTTAATTCAAATCACCATGTTTTGAAATGGTGAAACCACTTTGTTGAGTCTCAACAAATGTGAATGCAGGTTTTCGGTCTGCCAGTTGCACTGTGTCTCTGTAAGTCGGAATCCCCGTTCTTGGCTGGCTGCAACATGACTAACTTCACTGAAGTTTGCAGATGAAATCTCTTTCAATCTCCTAAGGTTTCGCACATCACGTACGCTCACCCACATCTCAGAGGAATTGATTTTTGCCCCTTTGACTGGTCGATGAGCCATATTTGGCCTTGCTGGCCACGTTTTCGGAATTTCAGGGCTCAAGATCCAGACGAGATCCAACCGTTTTCCAGCATTTTCCAGCCATGGGTAGTGGTGCTAGTGCCACATCTCCAATGTCGATTTCGTCATCCCAAAATCAGCGAAGCCAACGAGTGAGACTGGGACGCAATGTTGGTGCGGTGCGAGGCTTATAGGTTTAAAGGTTTGTGTTGGGTCGAGGAATCCAAGATTTGGTCGGATAGAACCAATCAACCTCAAACATGTTTAGTTGATGGATGGTTAGGTTTTCAATTTTGACCGCTTTTACCAGCGAACATGGGATCGACCCAACCAACACAGTGAGAGGACTCTACCAGTTTTAAAAATGAACACTGGGGATCTCACCATGCACCGATATTGGCCCAAGAGGAGCGAACATCTTGTCCATGACTTGGTGGGTCAATTGCGTTGCTCTAAAGGGAGAACTGCCCACTGAAAAACTCATTATTTCAGGTGTATTTGAGGTAGCTGTGACAATCAATTATAGTGGCAATCATGTGTTGGTTATTGAACCTCTCCCGGCTAATGTTCGATGGGTGTTCCTAGATGAACCAATTTAAAGATGGATGGAAGCATTCTATATATTTGAAAGCATCCCTGGAAACAAAACGAAATGATACAAAATGTACAGTAAATACTTCAGTCAGAGTTTTTTACATTTTGCAATGTACATCAAAGTATACAATAGATGGATACATAAATCAACGGTTTTATGAACATCACACACACATATATATATATACCAGTAGTACCGCACAAAGCGGTGACGGAAGTTTCAAAAATAGGAAACCTATAGGAGAAGTTGGTTGTTGTGAGTCACGGATGGCAGAGCGAAGCCACTGATGGACTGACAGGTGGTTGAGGTCTCTTCTCTTTCTCTCTCTTTCTCTCTCTTTCTCTCTCTTTCTCTCTCTTTCTCTCTCTTTCTCTCTCTTTCTCTCTCTTTCTCTCTCTTTCTCTCTCTTTCTCTCTTTTTCTCTCTCTTTCTC
>Ga0126342_10020089_pt1 | contig 11266 bp, 11 predicted proteins | sample Cyp1metagenome_FD_92528 | JGI IMG/M metagenome (GOLD analysis project Ga0126342, IMG submission 92528) | Coral microbial communities from Lord Howe Island, Old Settlement Bay, Australia - Cyphastrea 1 metagenome | ecosystem: Host-associated > Invertebrates > Cnidaria > Coral ...
GAGGAGGACAACGAGAGGAGGAGGACGACGAGAGGAGGAGGAGAGGAGGAGGAGAGGAGGAGGAGGAGGAGAAGGCAACTTAGATAAAATCTAACAACCCTCACCTGGCAGGTGGGGAAAAAAGAAAACATAAATCCATGACGGGGGTCGGAATAGTTTGTGTTGTTTGAAAACGACATTTTTTTGGTTAATTCTTTATAGACTACCAAAGACGAGCGGTTTCTTACCAACACTTCCAAGGAAAAAAACTTCCTATGTAAAGACTCCAGGTGTCCCAAGCTGAAGAAACGCCAGGGGATACACCAACTCCTTGGGCGAAAAAACAATGGCTACACCGGCCGACCCTTGGGTCATTCCCATGGAAATCTAGGAACTTGTTATGTCATTCAGGAAATATATGGACATATACAATATTATCTGGTTGGTGGTTTCAAACATGACTTTTATTTTCCAGAATATATTGGGAATAATAATTAATCCCAACTGACGAACTCATATTTTTCAGAGGGGTAGGTCAACCACCAACCAGTATTATATAACTAAATGTATTCACACATACATCCACGCATACATAGACACATAGACATAGATACATAGATACACCGATGCATAGATACATGTACTCAGTTATACATATATGTGAGTAACCGACAAAATTCTTGTAATACGAATTTATTTTTGCTTCGCTTGGCCTTTCCGAGGTTGCACAAAATATTCATAACCGATAGGGGACGACCCTACACAGACACCCCATTTATGATACCTCCAGGAATACTGAAATCCTCACAACCGATTGGGGGAGACCCTAATTTGTGCATGGCATTAACTTTAACATATAATTTTAGTCCGCTACGATACACACACACATATATATATACATACAGATACACATATACATAGATACGAAGATACGTATATACAGACATAGATAAATTGATAGACAGACAGACAGACAGACAGACAGACAGACAGACAGAGACAGACAGACAGACAGACAGACAGACAGACAGACAGCCCGGCAGACAGACAGACAGACAGACAGATAGATGTTCCATGTATAGAGATATACATACCTATATATACTATATACAGTATACGTAATAATGAAACATAGTCAGTAAAACAAAACAACACATTCAGAATAAACAATAATCATTCATTATCATAAATAATGATCAAGACTCATAAAGAAAGTTTACCGCGAGCTTTCTACTTGTTGTGGTCAACCGTAGACAGTTGGCTCCACCATCATTCATTCCGTGAAAAAAAAACTGTGCTTCCCCACACAGCCCGTAAACCGAAACCTATGCACATCCTACCCTCTGGTAAACATACAAAAAGCTATTGAAAATGGCCATTTATAGTGGATTTTCCCATTAAAAATGGTGATTTTCCATAGTCACGTTAGTTTACCACATCCTAGTATTTGTCCTTTATTATTTACCATAAAATTTTGTTGTTTGCTTCATTTTTTGAGGGGATGTCCCGTTGCAAGCGTGCTTAAAGGTTTTCCCCATGAAAAACCATGATATTGGTTCCTCATATATTTCTATAGATTTTCTTTATGAACACCAAATGTTGGTCGGGCAATCATTTTTTAACAAACGAAAAGATCAAACAGGTTATGTTTATACCCCAAGATCAAGAATCTAAACCTGTCTCCATGTTTGACTATGTTAGATAGATGGTAGGCAGCTGAAATATATAATCTGAAAAGGGTTGATTTCCAGTTTACGAAGTCTGATACTCAACTCCAGCGAATGGCAACGATATCATCATCACTCCTTGATCAAAACTGATTGATGAGTGGTCTTAGACAAGGTACTGTATACCTGTATACTGTATACCGTATACCTGAGTTAATATTGCTTCTTATCCATGTTTGCCATTGAAATCTTGCCTCCAGCGACTTTTTTGTATTAGGAACATCAGCAATGATACAAGGGGAGGTTTACCCCAAACATTGGGACATAGAAAAACCCTGCAAAGCCTCAATTGTTTGTAGTTTTTCTTCTCAACCAGCCCAGTGTCATAATTGTCATATGTTTGTTTGTAATTGAGTATCTCAACCACCGAGAAGCCCATTGTTTGGCGATCAATTTGCAATGCCTTCGAACATGTTTGATTTTCCCGTTCAAGATGTGATGATGCTCCTAAATGACAAGCTGACATGATTTTTCATTTCCCACATCCAACCACATAACATCACATAACATCAAACAATGTGTTTCAATGACAGCAACTGATGCCTAAATTTGAGCACCCCAATCGCCAAAACACGTCTCAAACCTTGGGGCCCAGGTGCCCAGAGTTTTTCCGATGGGTTCCCTACTGACCCTGTGCATCACAGGAACTGAAAGAGGTGACAAAAACATTTTGGAACTATGGAAATCAATAGAAATCACCCATTAATATACTACGTATACTACAATACTCATATAATATAATATATATATATACACATGTTTGTATTATATATATATATATATATTATATTATAATATTATAATATATTATAATAGTAGATAGCCATAGAAATCACTTCCCGTTAGGGTCCAAAATCCGCGACGTCGTCGTCGTCGTTTTTGACTGAGGCCCCCAGTGCTTGGAGTCGGATCCGCGGAATCGTTCCACTGCGGAGGAGACCAACAGATGGAGGGCCGGAGGGCCGGAGGGCCATGGCCCAGGATGATTTATCTATTAGATATATAACATAGGTAATCTAATATAACTATTTCCTATGTTTCTATAGTTTCTATAGCATAGTTTCTATTATAGATATAACATAGTTTCTATATAACATATTGTGATTTATATAAAGGATATAACATAGTTTCTATAGATATCCTCTGGTAACCCTCTTGTAAACTACCATAGCGAACTGGAAAATCCACCATTTTATAGCTGGGAAAATCAACTATAAATGGCAATTTTCAATAGCAAACTGTAACAAATTACCAGAGGGTATGATGGATTATGATGTATATTATGACTATGATATTAGATATACCATCTGGTTATGACTCACATAGCCATGGAAAATCACAATTTTTAATAACCATCTATTTCTATGGGCCATTGTCCATGGCTATGCTAAATAACCAAAGGGTATATATATATAAAGGATATACATAGTTTCTATAGATATCCTGTGATATAATTCAAATGTTACCTGGTTGGTGGTTTGGAACGCGATACACACATATATATATATATATGTATATATGGAGGTTTCCTGTAATAGGGGTACCCCCACTTATCATCTATAGATGGATTTTATGTTATAAACCATTCAGCTATTGGGGTACCCCCATTTTAGGAGACCTCCATATATATATATATATATATACACATATCGTTCAAGTCCGTAAATCACGATGTATATGACAGGATATGTATAGAAACATATAGAAACTAGATATGCATATGACAGGTATATGATATTTTCTCAGAATGATGATGATATATGATATATGATGATGTATATATGATGTATATGATGGTATACCTATATTTAATATTCAAAAAGCTAGATGATTTTGATGATTGCCCAGTTTTCTTCGTTCGATGTCAGTACCTAGATCCTCCACCAGTCAAAATGGTGCGTATTACCCCATTTTATTGGGGGGTATTTGGATCGAGGGTCTAGGTAATTATGAATATTATTCATGTGTAACGTATGAATATGATTTTTTTTTTTTAAGATCAGTTCAAATTGATGGTATCGGAAACATCGACGACGGATCCATTTAAGATTAGTTCACGTGTGCATGTAATTATTAACTGTATATAGTAATATACTAACGAATGTGTCTATGTTAGGTGCGATGGCTGGGCTGTGCGGGGTCAACATGGCTGTACTAGCCGGTCTATGCATTGCTGGTGTCGGTGCAGTTCCGACTTTACGTAGATAAAGAACCATAGCTATGGGGATTATACGTGGTTGTTCTTATGTTAATTATATACCAACTTATGGGGGTAAACTCACCAAAGTTGTACTGTACCCATCAAAATAGAGGCCAAGATGGTGTGAGGAATTCTGCACTCTACTCTTGAACGTATTACCACAATATTGGCAGGTTTACTGTTCCAGAGAATCCAGTGTTGTCAGTGGTCTTGAACAGAAATATATAATTGTCTTCTCGGGTCACAATTTCTGCATTTTCTGAAGGACATTCTTTAAAAGGCATGCTGCTCAATTTTGGATGTGTATATAACTATTGATGTATTTCTTGGAAATAAGCGTTTTTAAGACTAGTACATTTTAAACTAGACATGTCCTCTATAATTGATGCATTGTCGTGAAGGGTGCAGTACGCATTTTTGAGAGGATCACTACATGATGTGGGAAATAGATGGAAATTGTGCATGCTGTGCATGAAACTGCCAATGCCTTTCAAAATATTACTACATCTTGAACCGCTCCTTTTCAAAACATAGTGCTCCCTTTTCCCAGGAGTGCTGCGTTTTCAGCGGAATGCCACACTTTCAGAGAAATATTGCATTTTGTTTATGAACATTACTACTTAGACCTTCTGCATCTGAAACTAGGATTCTTGACGATGCATTCTTCATTTACAAGCATGTTACTTCTTTCCATGTATACTGCATCATGCAATAGACATTTGCATCTTTCAGCTGAAGGCCTGTTTAACAAAAGCAAAACTACCATCCAAGCACTCCATCTTTGGCATGCAAAGATTGCTTGAAACCATAAAAACAAACATGGAATTGGGTCCTGTTTGTTGTTTGTCTGGTTGTGTATTTCCCAGACAGGCAACAAACTCCAGAGAAGTTGCAGATATAGCCAGATATAGCCATTGCAGGGCTTCCAACATGTGTAAAAAAAATCATGCAGTCTCAGGGCCTCAGGGTGTCCCATTCTGTAAAACTCACCCTGGCCTGCACCTCCCGAGCCGTTGGAGCCGTTGGAACCGTGGCTTCATCAGGAGACCCTGACGTTGTTCCGAACGCCGCGAGACCTTGAGTCCAGGTCCTGTCCGTCCTGGACGTCCGTGCTGCAAGCGGTGGAGATGTCAGACGTGAGATCTGGCTATCTCAGCCCCTGGGCTGACATGGTTAACCCATGGTGAACCCATCCAAAAATATATAGAAAATATATCGAAAATAGGTACAAAGGGTCATGGTTGTTAGCATCGTACAAAAAAACGGACTTTTCCCCCAATTTCATACGCATTTTGTATCTGGACACGGCTAACGTATTATGCTTGGGTTTACCGTGGTTTACCGGTTTACCATTTAAAATGCTGGACATATGTCCATGAGGAATCCGGAGGGTGGGACGTCAGCAGGCCTCAGATATAGTCAGGTGGTTGAAACCGGTCTCTCCTAAAAATGTGTAACTTGGGGTCCCAAATTTCTGTCAGAATTTCAAAATTTCGATAGATGATCATGGAATGCCATTCCTGACCGGCGGGCCGGTCCCTCGGATTTTCGCCCAAGACCCGGATGGCCCCGCTGTCCGCTGTCCGCCGAAGGTACCATCAATGCTATCATGGTGGAGCGGAAGAAGAAGACATCCACTCCTCTCTGAGTCGGGTCACGCGTCCATCCCATCCCATGGCCAGTATCCCCAGGATCCCCATGATCAGCTCCGTAGGATCTGAGGTTTTGGGAAAAGAACGAGACAGTGCAGATTCTCAGTGCAATGTTATCACCAGTAATATCCATCTATCCATCTATCCATCTATCCATCTATCCATCAATCCATCAATCCATCAATCCATCAATCCATCAATCCATCAATCCATCAATCCATCAATCCATCTATCCATCTATCCATCTATCTATCTATCTATCTATCTATAGACCCAGGATACTGATTCAAATTTTTAAAAAACATTGATTTGTTCTACAAACTTGGAAGTACTGGAGATAATTGGAGACTCTTTCACATGATTGAGCCATGTTTCCACGGAAACTTCCAGCCAAGTTTGGGGGTGTCATTTCTCGACTCCCAAAGTTGAGACCCCACTAGGAACATAGGATGAGTGAGGCTATCATGACCCACCAAGCTGCTGTGAACGCGGCCAATGTTTCACGGGCATAGAAGCCCTTTTGTGCCCTGGGGGCTCAGAGTTTCTGGGTGCAAGTGGACTGTCACGTTCATGAGCACTTAATCCAAGCCTCAAGGCTTTGCGCTAGAGTATTGAAATGTATTGAATGTGTTTTCTTCAGAACTATGTATTTAATTGTATATATGTATATATACATAATTATATATATAGTTATGATAATATGACAGACAAGTTGGGTTCAGGTGACCCTTGCACTCCCAGAACTTGTGTTGTGTCCAGTTTGACTGTTTTTTAGTTTAGATCATCCTGGCCCCAAAGGGGGCTGGGTGAGTTTTCTGGCATGTCCATTGAACTCATCGAACTTTGAACAGAGTGAGCTACCACAACTTGGCCGATTTCTCTTGATTTCTGGACTTATTTATAGAGTCAACTGTAGGGGCCAATTTTCGAAGGCTGTCTCAAAAGATCCATCTTTTCGGATGAATTTTGGGCCATGGGACTGTGATGAAGCCGTCCATTTTCCGTCTCAGCATTGGTAAACAATATTGGTTTGCCAGGGCTACCCATATCCAGATCCAGGTCTCTTTGGTTTCCAGTCAACGCATTCTGGCAGTCTGCGGTTTGCGAAAAAAAAACACCAGCTTGTTTGATGCGGATGATGAGCTAGCCGTGCAGCCAAGACAGTAAACATATGGAGTCACAGCAGCTGTTTAACAAAGCACTTGACATGTCCGGAAATGAAACGTGGCAGTTGGAAACTATTCATGGAGGTTTCTAGATGGCAAATTCATCGAAGTAAATGGTCGTTTTTCCAGCATGCCATGTTAACTTTAAAGATTTGTAGCAGGTTTGGCAGGTTTGGTGGTTATTTGCCGTGTAAAGATTTGTCAGCAACCAGTTCCTGGGGCAACTGGACAGTGGTTACACCAGCGCCTAAACGGCTGGGGGACTGCCTGAAGCTGGGATGGCGACGAAATCCTACAGTTGAGGTGGTTGATCCCATTATTTTGTTGGGCTAAAAAAACATCCTTTAGGTGGTGCAGGATTTGGTCACCATCCACTGTTTTGGTGTTTTGTGGAGAATTTGCCAGATGAACACATGATGCACTCACACAGCTGGCATGGGTCAATATGTTTGATACCAAAACTTTGAACCGTGTCCGGCAAGGTGATGCTGGTTCAAACTTGGTTAATCCGCTCGAAAATCCTAAAAATCTTCCGTGAATACTATATAGTACAACATGATGATCAAAATCGCTTTGTGATTTTTCACATCAACCCAGGTTTCGCGAAAATTCCAATCTAAAAACGCCAGCATTCTTGGAAGCCTTGGTAGATCCTAGACCCGATATACACTTTGTTGGCTATAGTTTCATGGCTTAATCTTAAGCCATACATGGAGTTGGATATTAGTTATCCAGCCAAACATAGGTAGGTTCCAATGTTTTAATGGCCTAAGAAAAAATGGGGACAAACCCCATCCCAGGTGAAATCATCACATTTTTTCCCCACCTGCCTGCCAGGTGAGGATCTCTATAGATACAAAGATGTAACTCCTCCTCCTCTTCCTTTATCCTCGCCTCTCCTCTCTTCTCGTCTACTTCTGTGCCAGCTCGCCACCAACCTCATATCGCGAGGTCCAGACGCCGTGGGCTGGCCTGGACGCGAACCTCATATCGCAAGCTCCGGACGGAAAGAATGTCAGAATAGATGCCAGATAAAATGCCAGAAAGAATGCCAGAAAGAATGCCAGAAAGAATGTCAGAAAATATGTCAGAAAGAATGTCAGAATATATATGCTATAATCTGCCATACATACTTCCAGATGGTATGTGAGAATCTATGTCAGAATAGTGTGTAAGGGTGGGGATTTCCTTCCATTTTCAGACCTAAGTGAGTGAAGTGTAGACCTGGAAATCGCCAGGACCTACCATGTGGAAATTCCGGCGGATGCATTTTCCGATGCACCTTGGATGGAGATGTGAATTTGTTGGAGCAAAACCTCCGAGATTTTTTCATCAATTTTGGATGAACATGATGAGCATCCATATTTTTTAGGTTTTAACCCATAGATAAAGGTAGGTGAAAACACTGCTGGGAGGTTCAGCAGCAATCGGGATTTCAGCGTTTAGACGGGATTCAATTTCTATTGTGCAACCAACGAATGAGCACTGGCTGCTAAACCATTATAAATGACGGTAAAGTTCCCATCAAATCACGACAATCGTCAACCAATCATTATTTATCACTAAAACACACACACACATATTATACATAATTATATATATATATACATCATATATATATATATATATTCCGCTGTATTCCCTTTTACAGTGACAGTCAAAATCCCTATTAGATGACCATGATTCATCAACCAACATCGGATTCACGGAGTTGATCGTTGGGGGTTCCTGCGGTTCCAACTCTGCCAAGGTGGATTTTTTTGGGGGGGACCAAGCTAATAACCAGGTTTTTTAGATGTTTTTAGATCATACTGTAATAGTTTGGACCAAATAGAGCAAACAATCTCTAGTATGGCTAAAAAGCATCAAGAACACACACATATATATATATATTGATTGATTGTGTGGGTATATTTGGGTGAAGTATAACAAGCTCACAACAACGTCAAAATGAATGATGGTAAGCAATGGAAACCACACCAAGACCAGACCATTTCAGGTACTCGTATGTAAACTATTACAATTCAGCCAGATATGTGATCATCATGCTATATCCATATGCTATCCACAATGTAATTATTCATGTATTCATATTCATATTCATATCATCATCATCATCATCATCATCACCATACCATTTGGTTGTTTAAACATTGCCCTGGGCAATCGCTGTTTTTTTTTTTACTGGGTAAATAATCATTTTTACAATCGAACTAAATGGGCCATGGCTTCCGCACCTATGATATGTCCTCATTTGGTGAATCCGACCAAGCTCAATCCATACTAGCTGGGAATCTGTTTCAGCCCATGGCATATGTTTCCCAAGTTACCTATTTGTTGCCACAGGTAAAGCGCTTATCAAAGGAAGTTGGGAAGCAATACTTCCGTGTTACGGTACATAACAATACATCAGAAAAGAATTGACCTTGATGAAGGGTGGTGTGCGACTGTACATTACATCACAATACATCAGAAAAGAATTGACCTTGATGAAGGGTGGTGTGCGACTTTACACTACATAACAATACATCAGAAAAGAATTGACCATGATGAAGGGTGGTGTGAGATTTTACACTACATGACAATACATCAGAAAAGAATTTTCCTTGATGAAGGGTGGTGTGCGACTGTACATTACATAACAATACATCAGAAAAGAATTGACCTTGATGAAGGGTGGTGTGCGACTTTACACTACATAACAATACATCAGAAAAGAATTGACCTTGGTGAAGGGTGGTGTGCGACTGTACATTACATAACAATACGTCAGAAAAGAATTGACCCATCAGAAAAGAATTGACCTTGATGAAGGGTGGTGTGCGACTGTACATTACATAACAATACATCAGGAAAGAATTGACCTTGATGAAGGGTGGTGTGCGACTTTACACTACATAACCCAATACATCAGAAAAGAATTGACCTTGATGACGGGTGGTGTGCGACTTTACACTACATAACCCAATACATCAGAAAAGAATTGGCCTTGATGAAGCGTGGTGTGAGACTTTACACTACATAACAATACATCAGAAAAGAATTGACATTGATGAAGGGCGGTGTGAGACTAAGGGAAGTGGTGACGAAGGGAGGTGGTGACAAAGGGAGGTGGCGACTTTGGGACGTGGTGACGAAGGGAGTGTGGTGACTTTGGGAAGTGGTGACTACAGGAAGTGTTGACGAAGGGAAGTGTTGATGAAAGGAATGCTGAGAAACGCATAGTAATGGTTGCATGAATGCTCAATGGGCTTTGTTTTGGGGAGGAAGCCGGAGCACGAAACCTTGTATTTTTCCGTGTAAAGTGGTTGCAGCCGGCGATGAAAGGTACCTCGTGTGTGCGGCGGGTGCGGCTGCGGTCGTTTCTGCCGCGAATTGGTTCCTCTTCTGTGTGCTGCAACGAGTGGTTGCGTCTATGTGCGTAGTTCTTTGCGTTTCTTGAATCTATGGTTGCAGATCGCAGTGGAAGGCCGCATGATTGTTGTAGTCTGATGTTGGCATGTGCGTAGAGAGATGTGGGTTAGCCACGATGCTGCGAAACGCATAGTAATGGCTGCATGAATGCTCAATGGGCTTTGTTTTGGGGAGGAAGCCGGAGCACGAAACCTTGTATTTTTCCGTGTAAAGTGGTTGCAGCCGGCGATGAAAGGTACCTCGTGTGTGCGGCGGGTCGTTTCTGTCGCGAATTGGTTCCTCCTCTGTGTGTGCTGCAACGAGTGGTTGTGTCTATGTGCGTAGTTCTTTGCGTTTCTTGAATCTGTGGTTGCGGATCGCAGTGGAATGGCTGCGTCAAGGTTGCTGGGCGCCGCGGCTGCATGCGTAATACTACTCTCTTTTTGCAGCTGGAGATCGTAAATCGTATTGGAGTGGGTGCGACAGTGATTTGTCAGCAGATTTTTTCAATTTTGGCGCTAGTAATTTTCCTTTTACAATTCCTTTTAAAAAGTGCTTCAACATTGAACATCGTCTTTTTTCGCTTTGGCGTCGAGATCCCCGGTTTTGGAACTGCAATTTCCGACGCCATTGCGCGTAATTCTTTTGTGTTTTGCAACTCAGTCTCCTCAGGTCGCATTGAAGTGGCTGCGTCAAGGTTGCTTGGTGACGCGGCTGCATGCGTAATACTATTGTGTTTTGCAGCTGGGCATCGTAAATCGTATTGGAATGGCTGCATCAAGGCTGCAATCGTGATTTGTTATCGGATTTTCTCAATTTTTGGCGCTAGCAATTTTCCTTTTCAAATGCCTTTTAAAAAGTGTTTCAAAATCGTCTTTTTTCGCTTTGGCGTCGAGATCCGGTTTTGGAGCTGCAATGAGCTGCAATTCCTGCTGTGACTATGTACAAGAAAGCTTCTCTGTGTAAAAACTTGTTTCTGTAAAAGCTTGCTGTGTGTAAAAGATTTTGTGTGTAAAAGCTTGCTGCGTGTAAAAGCTTCTCTGTGTGTAAAAGCGTCTCTGTGTAAAAGTTTCTGTGTGTGTAAACGCTTGCCATGTGTAAAAGCACTGTGTGTAAGTGTTCTGTGTGTAAACGCTTGCTGTGTGTGAA
>Ga0126342_10020090_pt1 | contig 11266 bp, 9 predicted proteins | sample Cyp1metagenome_FD_92528 | JGI IMG/M metagenome (GOLD analysis project Ga0126342, IMG submission 92528) | Coral microbial communities from Lord Howe Island, Old Settlement Bay, Australia - Cyphastrea 1 metagenome | ecosystem: Host-associated > Invertebrates > Cnidaria > Coral ...
ACCAAGCAACGGATCGCGCACGAAGGTAACACCCACAGTTTTCTTGTTCTTTGTTGCTCTGCCTTGGTGTCTTGTGTCCATCTTGCCATCATATGGACCCTCCTTGCTGTGATCATGGAAATGTGGCATTACTTCTGCGTCCCTGTCATATCACAACCTGCACTGACCCACCAAAAACCAAAGAACCATATGGAATATCCACAAACAACCTCTTTCGTCTTGAATCTGATTGCGAAGAGTACCGCCGCTAGACGCAAGTCCTATCTGAGGGCCACAGAGGTCACACATGGCCATGAACACCATATATATCATCACCCCATCTCATCCCAGATGTCATACCGGTCATCCCAGTCACCCCAGTCATCCCAGGTGCAGATTTCCTTCTTCTCAATGTAGCCAGTCTTGATGGCACCTGGCCTGGAATATTTGCGCAAGTTCGTGACAACGGTCTTCGCGTTGACTCCCTTCACCTGCATGTAGATCACTGGATGTTGCACGCAGCCCTGCCTCAGCTTGATGATACCAAGTACACCAAGGACGTCTAAGTTAGTAATTAGCACTGAAAACAATGGACCAGATTTCACCGCGGACTATAGTCTATAGTTGAAGTGTGTGGCTACTGTGGTTGAATCTACCAGTAGTACCGCACAAGGCGGCGGCGGAAGTTTCAAAAATAGGGGACTATAGGGGAGGTGAATTATTTTGATGCATGGCTGACCATGGCTGGCAAAGCGAATGCACTGATGGACCGAAAAGTGGTCGGAGTTGTGCTTTGGAGTGGTTGCAGTGGTCACCTCAACCACAACTGCTGGATGTAGTGTGGTGTAGCGTATGGTTCGTGTAATTTAGTTTTAGTTGCAGTTGTTGTAGTAATGTGGTGTAGTTGTAGCTGTAGCTGTAGCTGTAGCTGATGCTGTTGTAGTTGTAATGTTGTTGTGGTAGTGGCAGTGTAGCGTGGTGAAGTGGAGTGTAGTGTAGCGTGATGGAGTTGCAGTTGTAGCTGTAGTTGTGGCGTAGTGTACTGAAGCTGTAGCTGATGTTGCTGTAGTTGTAATGTTGTAGCTGTAGTAGTTGCTGTCGTTGTAGTTGTAGTTGTAGTGTGCTGTAGTGCAGTGTAATGTAGTGCGAGTGTACTGTACATAGTGGTATATAGTGGTCGTGTAGTGTGGTGAAGCGGAGTGTAGTGTAGTGGGGTGGAGTTGTTGTTGTAGGCGTACTTGTACTTGTACTACTTGTTATTGTTGTTTTTGTTGTTTTTGTAGCGTCGTGCAGTGTAGCCGTCGTACTTGGAGTTGGAGTTGGAGTTATAGCTGTAGCTGTAGTGACGTGTGCTGTGATGGTTGTTGTGGCTGTAACTGTTGTAGTTGAGGTTGTGGTTGTAGCTGCAGTTGTAGTTGTTGTTGTTGCTGTAGTGTAGCGTAGCGTAGGGTAGTGTAGCGTGGTGCGGCTAACTGGTCCGAACGTGTGTGCTTTCACATTTTGATGCTGACATGTGCCTCGCACCACAAACTCGTGCACTTTTTCGACATCTTAACTTCAAAAAATTCTCCGAGACCGCCAATTTTTTACACGTTTGACTTCGAAATGCGCTTCGCGCCACAGAGCTGTGCACTTTTGTCAACATCTCAACTTCCAAAAGCGCTCCAGACCCGAGGCGCTTTGTGCATTTTGCACTTGAAACTTCCAAAAGTTTTCGAGCATGAGGCGCTTTTCACATTTCGAATCGAAATGTGCGCCACAACGGCGTCCAATTTTTCATCTCTCATCTCTCCATATGGCTCAGCACCCGCTGCTTTAGCGAGCCTACTTTTCGATTCTCCAGGGCCGCAAACATTGGAAAAGCACAGGTTCGCGACGTTTCTACCTTTGCGCGCCCTGCATCTTCCTTCTTCTGACTCTTTCTCTTTTCTGATAATCTTTCTTCTCCCTTTCTCTTCTCTGACTCTTCCCACCCCTGCTTTTCCATCTGTCCATATTGTCGGAACTTTGACTTCTAAACTTCCTTCGATCATATAACATACCTGGTAACCCTCTAGATTGGCTTTTCCCAATCCGTTTTCAAAAGACTTGATTCTTGACCATTTTGAAGAAAAAAACTGTTCTGGAACGGTTTTTTCCAGTCCGAACGCTTTTTTACGCCCCGTAATGCTTCTGAACGCTTTTTCTACGCCCCGCAATGCTTTTCCTTGTAAAAAGACGAAATCATGCCATTTCAGATCTTGAAACGTTGAAAATCCCCTCGTTTTACGTAAAATGTTGCGTTATTTCGAACGGTTTTGAACAGTTTTTGAACGCTTTTGAACGCGAACGCTGTTTTTACGCAATTGGGTTTGAACGGTACTTTCTGATCCGAACGCTGAGTTTGCGTAATTGTGCGCTTTTTTACGCTCTGTGCTTTTTGTTATTTTTCATTTTTTGTGATTTTCCTCGAAAAAGCTCCTTGAAGTCTTTTGAACTATTTCGAAAATTTTGTGTTTACCTGAGATTGGAAATATACCCCAAAAAATACAAAAACAGATCCGAACGGTTAAAAGTGCTCTAGAGCACTTTTTCCTTCCGTTTCCCAAACGCCTGGTTTTCTAGAAATTGATCATTTTTTCCAATCTAAGGACGTACCAGGTACATACATACGTAATCATACGTATATATATATATGTGTGTGTGTGTGTCCTGTTCTAACAAACAGGCAATGACAGGTCAACTGCTAATTTGTGAAATGCAGGGGGGCAGAGCTCTCTGATGCTACACTGTCCAACGAAGCTATGCGTCAGAGAGATTCAGAGAGGGAAGCATCCACTGCCCATGGATGTGTATCTGCAAACATGTTCTAACAATGTTTTTCTATGTCAATGAATCCTGTGATCCTTCTTTCACAATGCTGTTGGTTTCGATTATACGTTACGAAATTTTCTGTCATTTATGGCAACTGGGCTAAGCCACAAACCCAGCATGCGGAATCATGCGCATTAAGGACGCAATACCTCAGGAATCCCCAGTGTGCCATGGGCATTTGACCCCACTTGGTCATGCCGACGGTTGGTTTCGATCGACCGAATAGTCATGAGCAGGCATTTTCCCGTATACAGCGTGAGTCGTGAATTTTCACAACTTGAAGCCGTCTATACTTCGAGTATAGCAAAAGCAGTCTTCTAAGACAAAGACATTCCACCTTGTGAGGAACAAGAAACCAGCAGCCACATGGTGAACCAGCCACATGGCAAAGCAGCTCAACAGACCGAAGAAGCATATGCAGAAGTCCAATAGGAATTTTAAGTTACAAACTACACTTGACAGTGGTCAAGGTCCCAAACTCAGGTTATAGTATACTTGTACTATATCATACTATATCTAGGTACATACATCTGGATTGTTTCACTCGTCCTGCATCGAATTCAAGAAGAGCCATGACGTCAAAGAGTGGTGGAGGCCCACCGCTGCCTTCACATTTAGCCTTTTTGCTTCCTGGGGTTTCACTTCCAAAATTCTCCTCCTCCTGTACCACGTGCACTTGTACCTGCGCCACTTCATCCTCAATCTGACCAAGCGTTTCCGAAAACCAGTGCTCCTGAACGCATTAGAATTCAAATGTGTGGCCACTTGGGACAATATAAGCTTCCAATCCACAACAGCTAGCGCCCATTGTGTCTCAGCTGATCGAAGCGGAACAGCGACAACCCACTATGCAGTTTCAACAGCAGATGATGTTCCAACACATGTCTTCTCAATTGCAACAAACTTCACAGCCACAGATGAACATGATGATGATGCAGATGATGATGCAAAGACCTTTGACTGCACCAATGGGCCATGTGGGTCATACGGAGAATTGAGAGACAGTTGTGGAATCTCTGGGCAAACGTCAAAAACGATCTTCTACTTCAGAACTGGCGGGGAACCTTACTTCTGAACTTGCTCGTTCTGTACATGGAGTCGGGAGATCTGGGCATGAACCTCAGAGTTCCAGTGACAGGGATGGTGCCACAATGGACCATGACTATTATGGTCAATCGGTTTCGGAGTGTGTGCTACAAAATTCAATCGTACCCAACTCCTCCAATTCGCTTTCAGGTTGCTGGCGAATATACTTTGGAAGTGCCTCATCCCAAATTTCCTGACCTCTTTGTGCACCCAACCATTGCACGTTTCATGTGTAATACCTTATTTGACAATATTCACCCCCCTCAAAATTCGGATTGGAGCCAAATAATATATACCTTGCTGCTAAAACGATTGGGAAGAGACCTTCAAGATCCTTCAAGCATCAACGGGTCGTATTCAAAACTCTCTGGCGAATGGTTGGGTGGTAGAACATCAACCAAGGTACATTCCGAATCCACATTTCTACGTCCCTACCAAATACCTGCAGGCGGGATCACGGTTGGAAATTGCAGCTGGGGAATTTACGGACTTTTTGACAGAACAGATTTCCAAAGAGATGGTGGTGACACCACAGTTAGTGCAGACCTGTTTGGGGCTCAGTAAGACGACTCAATGCCCCAAGATAAACAGGGGGAAATTTATCAGGGTCAAATTGCTGCTGGAGACTCCAAAAGTTGACAGACCTACTCTTCAGATCCGAGCCAAGTACGCATTTACACAGAATAGTTCACGATTTGCTGCCGTTGATGAGAAGGTCTGGTACGACCTAGTGCCACGGAACTGCCAGATTGGATTTACACCCCTGGTTTTTACTGTCGAGCAGCAATCTGTCAAACATTGTCAAACACATGACGAGAGCTCTTTTCAGCAAGCATTGAATGAAGCTTTGGCGAAAGCTATCGAAAGCTAGCAAATATTCTTCATTTTCAGATATGTTTATAGTTTAGACCAATGTGTATCTTTGGAGTGGCGGTGGGCCGTCAACCTTCTCACGTTGTCATCAACCAGGAAGGAACCACCGCAGACCATGGGTGTCTTTAATTTTTTGATGCATTACATAGTCACCGAGACAAACAAAGGTCATTTCGATCCCACTGATGTCAAGTGCATGGCGTGGCAGCATTCTGTAAATAGACTGCAGACTCTATGACATGAGAATGGACATGAAAATTACTGCTTACAGTGATCACCTGTGATCATGTGCAAAGTTGCGGAAGACTTTTTCAGAGCAGTGCTTGCTCTTATTCTCCCGTAGATAAAAATTCTAGATAGCGTATCGCTATAAAGGAGAGAGGAGGAAATCAGGAATTCCACGCGTCTCGCGCTCATCAAGGGCTTCCGTGCCCCTTCCACTTTCTGGGTCAGTTTCCATTTTTGCCAAGGAGTAATGCGGTAGCGTGGTAAGCCCTAGCATGAAACATCGCGATAGGAGGAACGCAGTATAAGATAGTAGATATCTAGAGGATATCTGTGCACATTTTTGAATTTATTTATTTGATTTTATTTGATCTGAATGGTGTGGATAGGGAGGAACCTCGACGTGTGACAACTCGGAATCACATAGAGATTTGATGAGTGAGAAGGGCAACTAGTTTTGATGTGAAAGTACCGAAGCTGAGAAACCTTGGCAACAAACACTGACATTTTCATGCATGTTGCTGAATGCTTTTTCTTGATGCTATTCTTTTAGATCAAACAATAGTTCGAGAACAGGCCCAACCCCACCGGCATAATGGCAGATTCAAGATCACCATCTAGACGACGTCGTCCATCGTCATCCTTTCATGAATCACATCGTCGCCCTTCCACTCGTCATCGATCGCGCAGTCCACGTCGGTTTTCTCGAAGTGTTCGAGACGAGTCTGATCTCCCTTCTCATTGGATACCATCAGAAAGCCATTTTGACACACAGCCTGAGTATGGACTTACGTACCCACGTCACAGTGGTCACGCAAACTCGACATAGCCGGGACATGAGTGAAAGATCTTACTCTGGCTCAGATACTACCAAATGGTCGCCAGAACTATGGACTTCGCCTACTTGCAAATGGACGGTTTGTCTGTTTTGAAGTTCTCCGAACACGTCTTGACGCTTTGATTGCTTCCACCCTTTCCAATGGCATAGATTTGAACAAAGTCTTGACTCAATTTTGTTCATCCGATGCTGATCTCAATGATTGGACTGTCAAACAACAAGCAGTTCGGAATCTTTGTGACACTTTTTCCAGTTGAAAGAACACATGCCTGTGAACAAAGACCAACAGATCCTTGAAGAAATGGAGAAACTTCGCCAAGAGAATCCCCAACTCAAAGCATCAAACCAGCCGGGAGGGAGCTCAGCCTATGGGATCTACGCCTACCTCCAAACGCGGGAACCTCAGGTGGTGGACTTGCTCATTATTTTCCAAGAACAGTGGCTACAGGTGCTTTATCTGAAAATCCAGAACCAAAATTATTTGATGAATTTCGACGACCAGCAGAGAAACCAGCCTTTTTCGGGACACATCCTCCAGAGGGATATGGGAGGGCAAAGGTGGACCAGTGGATCAAAAAGAATGTTCCCAAAGCCAAACAGTCAGAAGTAAAAACGACTTTTTCCGCTCTAAAGGCAGAATGTGACAGTTTGGTCGTGGGGGGCAAGCCGAACCTTGAAGCCATTTTGACGGATTGGGGATTGACTAGTCAGATTTTGAACAAAGCAAGTGTGGACTCTCAGATCCGATTGCTGGCGGCTGTCCAGCACATAAAAAAATTGGCTTGCTGGCGACACAAACAGCGTAGGTCCTACCAATGAGGATGGGCAGCTGTGGGCTTTTCATGAATTCAAACAGACATATCTTGTTTCCTTACAGAAAATCTGCCGACGGCCGCTGCTGAAAGGATGCCAGTGGATACCGTACATTCTGAAATTTTCCGTACCATTCAATTGGCATGTACAGCAACGATTGATGTGGATTCAGAGTCAATGGACGATGACACACTTTTATTAATGACTTCTACTCACAAGTTTCGTCGGCTCCTCAGCAGTTTTCGTGTGATGATACCACTAGAGAGTGGTCTACTGTCGATATCGTTGGCGCGGAGATTTCTACATTGGGAGTGAGTACTGAACACTCAGTTTTTGATCACGAACAATCGAGAATCCGCAAGTATAGCCAACCTCAAGCCAATCAAGTTGCATTTTACGAACCAGCTTTGAAACTGCAGCACAGACGGCAGAATTTCTCTGAATTTTGTATTTTCCCAGTATAGATTCACCCAAATGATGAATCCAATTCCTGACAATGGAACAATCGTTTCAGAAGACCCTTCGTCCTATCTACACCTGGCCTTGGATTAATCCTGTTCTCAAGAAATGGAAAATAGAAAAACAACTTTTTGTACCCAAGTTGACAGCTCCAGACTGTATACCTGGACGAAAGATGATCAGAAAATAGAGGAAACGACACAGAGGACAACTGTGCTGCACTTTGAGTCAACAACTGGACAACAACATCAAAAATTACAAGTTTTTGTATGCTGACTCCCGGCAGAAGTTTGATTGTTCTAAGATCTTACGCTCCAATCAAATTGACGCTGAAAACGTCTTTCTTTTACAGCGATTATCTCGCAATATGGGTGAACCACATCGATCTCGAGCACTAACAACAGTTGCGATTGACTCTGCAATTTCGTGGCACTGATCCGCCACCTGCTAACATACCCATGAAGCTGATTATTCTGAATGACGCAATGGAATTGCAAATGCGAACCTGGCTACAGGGCTTCCCGTTAGATCACCAAGAAAATTTTCCTCCTTTCCACAAAGCACAAGCTCCGTTTGTTGCTGTGAAAGGAAGATCACTGGGTTCTGTGTTGTTTAATTTTTGCCAACACCTTTGGTGGTGGAGTATCTCGGACACCGTACCATGTATTTGCTTTGAATTTCCTGTGCATATTCAATTTACTCGAAGACACACCGCACACATCACAGCGTTTGCGCATGAGTGTTTTTCAACTGGTGACTTTGCCCAACTGCAAGCGCATATGCAAGACGAAGTTAGTCTTCTTTGGAGGGGCTTTTTACATCACAATACTGTGAGCTTCAAATTTCTGAAACATTGGAAACTGCCTCAGTCTCTTATGCAGTATTGGCAACATTTCCTGACCACCATTTGGCATGATGCCTCTCAGTCCGCTCGCAACAGATGGACTACTGAAAAAGCTGTACATTTGAAGAGAAAACTTTCCAAGTTTGTATGTTCACCAGCTGATCATTTTCCATATACACTGACTCTTCATTGTCCCCAACAATGGCGTGAATTATTGCGCCGAACCTTCTTGGATGATCGCGGATTCACCAGATGTGCTTCCACACCCGTCCAGACCTTAGTACAAATTCGCGAGTCAGTACCTCAATGGATTTGGGAGGATTACAAGTGGGGACTGGGCTTCGCTGCTCCATTGAGCAGTGGCTATATTCTTCCCAAACCTACCCGTGATTTTACAAAAGCGCGACCTATTGTGGAATGCAGTCGTGCCTGGCCCAAGAAACTTGGACATGCGTTGGGAGTTGCCTTGTTTGAAATTTTGAACGTTGTTTTCAAAGATTTGTTGCGATTGAAAGATGTCCAACAAATTCTGGCCTTGATCCATCAAGCATTTAGATCTCCAATGTTTGACGATATGGACTATGAACTCTACCAGACAGACATTGCTGGTTTCTACAATCAAGTTGAGCATCATCGTATCTTGCATGCTGTCTCATACGCCGTTTATCAATTTTGTATTCTGCAGAACCAAACATTAGAGTCATGTATTCAGACTGCACAATAAGAAATTGGAGCGAACACTGCGTGTGTTCCGGAGACACCGGCGAACACAATCGAAAGAGCATCGAGAAATCAAACTTCAAGACATCGTACCCCTGGCCGAAATTTTGCTTGCGCATTCTTTCTTTCACGTGGCACGTACCCAAGTTTTCCGTCAACATCGGGACGCTTCTATGGGATTACAGTGGGCCCCAATTCTGTCAGTTGCCCTCATGCGTGAAGCCACATACTTCTCTATATTTTCCCAAGCTGCTTCGCAACCACATGTTGCACATCGGTATGTTGACAATCGACTGTTGTTGATACCGCGCCAGCATTTGCAATCTTGCGCTATTGCCACTTTTTGGAAGTTGGCATTCTATTCGGCCCCTATGCTTTTAGAAACAGTTCAGGGCTATGAAGTGTTAGGGTTCAACATTGGCCCACGCCAGTCAACCATCACTTTTGTCCAACCACTGAGGAGTGTCCAGATCTCAGGTACTTCGCAAGCTATTCGATCTGGAGTATTAGCACGAAGTCGCCTTATTTTGACAAATGCATTCCCTCATGAAATTGCAAGAAGCTCAGATTCAAGATTTTCTGGGATTATTGGCCAGTATTGATGAAAAATCACTCACACACAGACTCGAATTCGACATTGGGAAATTGCCGAGGGCGTTTCACCGTCCATTTCTCTTGAGCGATCTATTGCGCTTGTTGAAAAATATTGCCCCGCAAGGGACCTGTGTGTGTGTGTGTATCCTGCTTTAACAAACAGGCAGCGACAGGTCAACTGTTAATTTGTGAAACGCAGGGGGACAGAGCTCTCTGATGCTACTCTGTCCAACGAAGCTACGCACCAGAGAGGGAAGCATCCACTGGGCCATGGATGTGTACCTGCGAACATGTTCTAACAATGTTTTTCTATGTCAATGAATCCTGTGATCCTTCTTTCACAATGCTGTTGGTTTCGATTGTACGTTACGAAATTTTCTGTCATTTATGGCAATTGGGCTAAGCCACAAACACAGCATGCGGAATCACGCGCATTAAGAATGCAATAACTCAGGAATCCTCAAGTCGAGCACAAGGTCTATCAACAGTACCTCCAAGAAACCCCCCAATCTCCAGTGTTTGTTTTTTCATATATGCATTAGATTATAAATATGTTTCTCGCAAGACACTAAGATAGAAGATATTCCCCCTATTATTTTACAGGCCAACTTCTATTTGATTCTGGGTTTGGCACCCCGACAAAAACAAATCAAATAGAAGATATTCTGGGACATATTCAAGAAATTAGATCCCAAAATGATGTTGCAAAAAAACATATTTCTTGGATATGCAATATCTTCTATTTGAAATGGGCTTTTGGGGGCCCTTCTTCTATTTGGAATTGACTTCTATTTGATTTTGCTTGCTGTAAACTCACCTGAAGTGGCCAAGATCTTCACGCCCCGGATGCTGGTGGCTCACGGCTCACGCCTATATGTATATATAATATATCTATATATATATCTCTCTCTCTCTCTCTCCTCTCTCGCGTCTCTCTCTTTCTCTTTTTTTCCCTTGCCTCTTTTGCAGGAAGCAGAGGCAGGCAGAAGGCACGGAAGGCGGGGCAGAGCAGGACAAAGCAGGGCAGGGCAGGCCAGGGCATGGAAACTCACGGAAATCCAGGGCGACAAAACGAGGACGAAAAAACAATTGCATATCTTCTATTTGAAAAATGCGCTTGCCCAACCTTCAAAAGTTGGATTTCGCAAGCAAAATTTGGAAAACTCATGGAAATCTGGGATGTCAGGAGTCGAGGACAAACATATGTATAAATATATATATATATTATATATATATATCTCTCTCTCTTCTATTTGAAAACATGCGCTTGCCCAACCTCCAAAAAGCTAGATTTTGCACACAAAATCGGGAAATTCATGGAAATCTGGGAGGTCAGGAGCCGAGAAACCATTTGAATATGTTCTATTTTAAAAAATGCGCTTGCGCAACCTCCAAAAAGCTAGATTTTGCAAACAAAATCACGGAAACTGGGAGGTCAGGAGCCGAGAAACCATTTGAATATGTTCTGTTTTAAGAAATGCGCTTGCGCACCTCCAAAAAGCTAGATTTTGCAAACAAAATTGGGAAACTCATGGAAATCTGGGAAGTCAGGAACCGAGGACCGAAAAAACAATTTGAATATCTTCTATTTGAAAAAATGCGCTCCCTGCTGCCTGCTGCCTGCTGCCTGCTGCCCGCCGCCGCCGCTGCTGCTGCTGCCGCCGGCTGCTGCTGCTGCTGCTGCTGGCCTGCCTGCTGGCCTGCTGCTAGCCTGCTGCTGGCTGCTGGTCTGCTGCTGCTGCTGCTGGCTTGCTGCTGGCTTGCTGCTGGCTTGCTGCTGGCTTGCTGCTGGCTTGCTGCTGGCTTGCTGCTGCTGCTGCTGCTGGCTTGCTGCTGCTGCTTCTGGCTTGCTGCTGCTGGTTCTGGCTTGCTGCTGCTGCTGCTGGCCTGCTGCTGCTGCTGGCCTGCTGGCCTGCTGGCCTGCTGGCCTGCTGGCCTGCTGGCCTGCTGCTGCTGCTGGCATTCTGGCATTCTGGCATGCT
>Ga0126342_10020091_pt1 | contig 11266 bp, 11 predicted proteins | sample Cyp1metagenome_FD_92528 | JGI IMG/M metagenome (GOLD analysis project Ga0126342, IMG submission 92528) | Coral microbial communities from Lord Howe Island, Old Settlement Bay, Australia - Cyphastrea 1 metagenome | ecosystem: Host-associated > Invertebrates > Cnidaria > Coral ...
CAGTTCTCAACATTCACACATGTTGGGGACAACCCTCCAAATGTTGCACAATCAGAATTTCTCAGGTACTGATTTTTTGCTTAGGGTCTGAAATCACATGTGAGTTCTGAAATTTCCTACCTTAAGCCCAGGGGCTGAAATAATGCATAGGGGGAAGTTCTAGGTACATATGTTTTTTTATTACTGCATTTGGGAGGAGTTCGTCTCAGTCATGTCAAGACCGTCCCACGACAACAGCGGAAATCCACGATTACGTTCTGTACTTGCAGTTACGCGTCATGAGAAAATAAAAATGATTGTGGATTTCCACTTGATGAAGCACTTGATGTTATTTTGTGGTCAGTTTACGTTCCGTAAAAAAGATTAAAACATATTAAAACGCTGGGATTCCAAAATTCCAAGTGATCCAGTGTGCAGAAAGAAACTCTCAGCTTCAAATTTCGTTCCAAGAGTCGGCATTTGTAAGGTCAGCTTCGCGCAGAACAGCTCCTGCCCAAAAATCATGAATGTCTCACCTCCGAAGTCAAGGAATCGCATCCGTTTTATATCCTCGAATGGTCACCATTGGTCAGTTTAAATCAACAGATTCGATGGTGACCTGGTTTTGGACAAAGGATGACATCGGGTCAACAGAACCCGCCTTTCCCCGGGATTCCGGGCCTTGGAGACAAGCGTTCTGGAGAGTGGCTCCCTGCATCTGGGCACACTGGAGGTTTGCCCCTTGGAGACTCGCTGCACAGAGGTCGGCTCCCTGAAGCTTGCAATTGTTCAACTTTGCCCCCCGGAGGTTTGCCCCGGAAAGGTCGACTCCCTGCAACTGCTTGCAGAAGCATCCTCCGGGCATTTCAAGGTTGCAAAGATCGGCACCGGTGAGGTCAGTCTGTGAAAACAGGAGCAGCCTCTGTGGTGCCTCGGTTAAGGTGCATCCTGCTTCCCTGGTCGTGATGTGCTGCCAAGTCTGCTGCGTCTCTCGCAGAAAGTTGAAATAATCCTGGTCTGACGCGCTTCGACTTGAGACTTGAGAGACATCCCTATGAGAAGCCAAAATCGAGAAATATTCTTATGCCTTCAAGATGGTTTTGATATGATTTTGGGATTCTAGTGCACGCTTTGAATTCGGGGGTATTATTTCGACCTGGTTTTTGCATATCGTGTTCATATGGTTTAGGAACGGAGCACCTTTTTGTGGGTTCCGGCTGGGTTAGCCTGGAAAATTCAAGAAACAGCCAGGATAAAGCCCTCCACCCCAGAGCATCCTGGTGTCTTAAATTTCGACGAAGTTGGAGTGAGCTTTAAGGATGCCGCATTTTCAGGATGCAGTGCATCAAATCTCAGCATAGTTGAAAAAGATGCTTGAAAAGACAGGTCAAAACATGTTACAACCCACAGAGCATGGCCATGTTTGAGTTTCTTTCTCACGCTCCTCAACGTGCGACTGCACCTCCGCTGGCAGCACGTCGCCCTCTCTCTTGAAAACCACATCGCCAAAACGAAATCCAAATGGCTGAGGAGGACCATACGTATGCATTTGAATAGGAAAAGCAACCCTGAAGCGTTCAAGTAGGTGGCATTCACGGGCTTCAACTTGCGCTAATGCTTCTTTTCTCACGGTCTCCTGGGATGAAGACGGTCCGCATTCACATCGATTTTTGGCTCAACATTCAAAAACCATGAGTCAACAACCTTGAAAAAGGCTAGGATGGCTAGGATAACGTTGCGAAATGGCTTGGCCTCCAACTAATTCGGCCGAGTGTCATCCTTGATCTTCTCCACCCTTGCCATGGCCTTCTCCTTCCATGCCTTGCGCACCTCTTCGCCCACTTCCAGATGCTTGTTGCACCACACCCCCCTTTGCGTCGGGCCGTCAGGGGTCCATAGAGATGGCTCAGGGGTCCATAGAGACGGCTCAGCTGGCTGAACTTGTGTCTTTGGAGACGGCTCAGCTGGCTGAACTTGTGTCTTTGGAGACGGCTCAGCTGGCTGAACTTGTGGCTCCGTGTGTTCCAAGTGTTCCAAGTCACCTGCTGTGCTGGCGCTACTCATTTGGAACTTGGAATTCCCATCTGTTGACTTCTTTTAGTGACTGTCACAGTGGGTGAAACACGGTGAAACCACTAAATCTTTCATCAAACCCCAAATCCAAGACTTTCTCAGCCTGTCAGCACAGAAAAAGCACGAGTCACGTTGTTTTTTGGGCGATAACGGCGATAACCTGAAGCAGGATGCCATGGCGGTTAACAGAGAATCTACTCGTATCCAGGTTTATACCCATACAGCCTTCTGTTTCTTTTCATTTCGTTCTTTTCTCATGTTCCCTCCTTGTTGTGTGGGCCTAGCAAGGGGAAGATGACTTAGAATGGCTAAGACGGCTCAGATTCTCGGATGTCACTCGTCTTGCCGAATTTTCAAAGATGAACTGCAAGATGCTGCGAGTATATTTCACAGGGGTCGCAGTGTTGGAAGCTCACGCCTGCCTGGCTCACATGGATTATACAGCAAAGCGACTAAGCCGTTTCAAAGAATTGGTTGAACAGACATTGCTTCTGGTGTTCTTTTTTTGTGCTGCTACTTCACACCAGAAATTCAACCGATGTTTTTTTCAGCCCAACGGACCCAACGTTTTTCAGAAAACACACATCAAGACACGCGCGAGCGCATAATGCACTTAATTTTCATGTAGCTTCACACGGGAGCAGTGGAATACAGAAAAACTCGACTGGAGGAAGATGGAAATTCAACGACTTCGCCGATGTCAAGGTCAAAGTAAACACAGTTCCGTTTTGGTTTTTCAAAAGAAGTCACCTTTTCTGGTTGGTGGTTGACCTACCCCTCTGAAAAATATGAGTCAGTTGGGATGATGAAATTCCCAATATCTGGAAAAATAAAATTCATGTTCCAAACCACCAAGCAGTTTTGAGATCAAAGTTCAAAGCGTTTTTCTTAATCGAATAAAGTCTATCCAGAAAGGTGACTTTTCCTTGGAATTCTGCTTGGAATTTTGGGACAACACATTGTGCATCTCATGCAACTGTTCACACAAGACACACATCAAGATTACGTGGAGCACAACGCCCAACATGTTCCAACACTTTCGTCAGCAGGGTGTCTGGGCAAACAAAGAAGCCTCTGGTGAAAGAGCCAACAAAAACGGCGCGGTTCTCACATTCAAAACTATCTGCGATCACAAAGAACGAACCCCTCCGGAAATCAAAAGTCACATTTTTGAGCCACGAAAAATAGCCCTATCCCATCCCATTCTACTCAGTAGTAGAATCTACTGAATCTACTGGTTAGTACAGCAAATATTCCTATGGACTATAAACATCTTCATAATAAGCAACTCATGACAGCTAGAGCAGCTAGAGGCACCATCGGTCACCATCTTTTCACACCTCGTAATGGCCTCCATCTTTGGAAGGCCATGTCTAACCCACTTTCAGGCCCTGCCAGTTTGCCAAATTTTGCCACAATCAAAATATGGCAAAACCATGACTGAATACCTCCTGTTTGTGAAACTTGGCCATTTTGTGCAGTACTTGTTCCTTTCTGTCCAGTCTAACCCGGCAATGGGAAACTCCCATGGCTCATTGGGAACCTGTCAAGACATCATCGCTGAGAAAAGGCCATTTGGGGATAGTTCCCCTATGTGAGGTCGTTCTAATCTAACTCAGATTGAATCCATGACTCCCCTTGGGAAAAACTGTGCCTCAACTCTCAAGAGCCATGTCATCGTCTTCCGCATCATCCTCATCCTCAAGATCCTGCCCAAAAAAGCAGCTCACATCTCATGTTAGAGATATCGCCAAAATATTTTGGAGTATCAAAAAAACCAAACCCTACTGGGATTTGAAGTTGGCTGTATTGTAAACAAGGGTTTACATCTTAGGTGCTAAAAACCCTCTTCTAAATGTTACTAGGATGGTCCCTAGAGGCAAGTTGCTGGTAACGTGTGTCACAGATTCACAACACTGTATGGAGGTGTCCTAAACCATGGTACCCCAGTTACCCTCTGGTAATGACTAACATAGCTATTGAAAATGGTCCATAGAAATGATTTACCATGATTTACCCATTAAAATGGGTGGAATTTCCATAGCTATGTTAAATTACCAGAGGGCATCATCCGACACTGAAACCACCATGGTGGTGACGATTGGTGACGACTGAGGATCCCCCCATGACTTACGAAGCCCGCTCCAGCGTCAGTAGGCGTCGCTTCCGCCAGGAATAGATGGAACACACGCCACGGTGACTCATCACTCGCATGGAGGAAGCCTCGCCCAAGGATAGTTTGAAGCTCCGGCATTTCGGTCGATGATTGTTTTTTCCAAACTTTGGGAAAAAAATATGGGAGAACCATCGATGGATGATGGTACACTCAGTGTAAGATTAATGCCATAAATATCCATAAACCATCCCCATTCCAGCATTTTTGTGGCTTGAAAATGGTTGAAAAAATGGTTGCACATTCCCAAACAGTAGGTTTATGGCATTGGCTGAGTCCCACATTTTCGTTCGTTCGTTGGATTTGCAACCCGAACCCTTGATTTAATGAAAGAAACACAGGAGAATCCTCGATGAATGATGCTCCAATTGCTGAACTGGAAGATACTGGAAGATACTGGAAGGATACTGGATCCCTACTAGCATGCATTGACATGACATTTGTGATCCGCACCTTCGAATGATGGTCAATTTGCATAACCACGAGATAAATGGATTAGAGCCCAGGATTCCGAAGAGAAACCACAAATCATTAATAAGAATGTGTTTTACACCAATAAAATTTTCTGGAATACCCACTGTTTCGTGAACTTTGCGTCCCCAAAAAAATGGTACACGCATTAAAAAAAAACATGATTGCTGGTGATTTGCCCAAGGAAAAGCAGCGTACCCTTACTGATGATCCTTGCCAATTCTCTTTCGACTGACCCAAACCTGCCCAGGCATGACTTCCACCGATTCCACTTGGGTACGAAAGTGTGAGGATGTGTGAGGATTTTCTCGATGGCACTGAGAATTTCGATCACATCCCTGCAGTGAAGCAACCCAGAGGTAACTCTCAGGTAGAGCCGCACTTTGTCGTAGTGCATCCTCGGCCGACAAAAAGGGCACCCCGACATCAACAGCGAGCGTAGAAAAGCGTCGAAAACCCGCGCCTGTGGTAGCTGGTTCAAGACCATGGGCACCTGCAGTACACCAAAGGATGAGTCCACAGCACCAAACCTGAATGTTTGGAAATTCAATGGTTTCATCAGATTTCTGCACCTGAAAGTCCAGTTTTTTTTCCAAAATCCATGTCTGTGGCTGAAAAAATCCACAAGTCTTCAAGTTCACAAAGCGTGAAAATCTCGTTCCACCTCCTCACCAGGTGGATGAAACCTCACAGAGCCAGGGAATTTTTGTCATAGAATTGGATGATGGGAAAATTTACAGGAAACCCCTATATTTGATGGTAAAAACCATGGTTTCCTGTAGATTTTCCCTTAAACCAATCCATTGATTTTGGGACTTTGAGCCGCGGAAGCAGCGGAAAAGTCTCTGAGTCAAAGGCTCCAAGGCGGAGATGTCCAACAAACACACCTGGGTTCTGGATACCGGAGGATTTGGAACCACAACTATTACATTTATAATTTATATATATATATATACAATATTAAATAATATTTATACCATATACATCCATATATAGCAACCGATTCTCAGACATAACTTCACATAATTGCATGATTTGTTGTATCTGAGTGTTTTTTTCAGGGTAAGATAGAAGGTTCTTATCCAATTTGGGTAGATATGATTTCGGCAAAAAAAGTCATCGGCGAACACGGCGGTTTTCACCGAGACTCTGTGGCGGTGGGTTGCTTTGACTCACCTTCCTCAGCAAAACTGGCTGGCAGAACGGGCAGGCCATGGCAGGGCAACAAGAGTTACAGTTACTGTATTCGGGATGATGCATGGGTTCCTTAGATTTCCGACATTTTCGGTACTTAGTTCACTTCTCGGAGGATCTTCCTTATCGTATTTCTGTGAAGATCTTCAATTCTCATTGAAACATCGCGCTGAGATGCGCTGAGAACCACACTTCCAGGATCAGTGCTGCTACATGCGATGCATCGTAGCTGCGAGACAGCATGAAGTGCCTCAAAAGCGTTCAAACACCAGTTTGCTACCAGAAATTCCAAAAAATGGAAATTCGGAGCACCAAAGACAACTAACCAACAAGCAACCATAACAGGTATCCACAATTGTAGAGATGTCATTCCGACAGTCTTTCCACAGCACTTGTCCCGTCCACCACCGAATCCCAGGCCCCACACCCACTGCCAAGAGAGTTCACCTCACAGGGAACTCTAAAACCCTGTTGACCTTCAACATGGTTCAAACCAAAATGGAGCTTTCCCAAGTCATTGGGGGTGCCCCTTCCAGTCGTCATGTATGACCATGACTTAGTATTGAAACATGGTGACGACTGGGCATCCCCCAGCTTGAGAATCCCCAAAAGATGCCACTCAGCATTACGGGTGGCATCCATCATCCCTAATTTGTTTTCTTCGAGTGATCCCCACCCTGACATACTATCCTGACATAGTTTCTGACGTACCATCTGGAAGAATCAATATGCTGGATATATGTATGTAGGTGCTTTTCTGACAGTCTTTCTGACAGATACTCTGACAGTCTTTCTGGCATTCTATCTGGCACCTATTCTGACATACTTTCTGGATCTTTCTGGCATATATGCTGACATTCTTTCTGGATCTTTCTGGCATCTATTCTGACATTTTTCTCCTCACGTGGGTCTGTAGATTTTATCAGAGTTGCTTCCTCCTCCTTCCTCCTTCCTTCTTCCCCTTCTCCTCCGGCGGCCTCTCGTAGCATGTCTCCATAGCAAAAAGTTTTGACAAAACGGGAAACACTACTCTTGACTGATCCACGCTTGCACTTTCTGCACACATATCGTCCCTTTGCATCCGAGCTTCAGATCTCAGTGGGCACTGCCGGACCTCAACCGCGAGCGCCAGATCTCAGTGGGCACTGCCATTTGGAGTTTCCTGTTGGGGGAAGGAAGGACGGACGTACAGACGGAAGGACGGACGCACGGAAGGACGGACGGAAGGAAGAAAGTAAGTCTGACAAAGTCTTGAGACCCTGCAGGTGGGGAAAAAGGAAACGGAAACGAGTTACAACTCGAAATGAAACTACCGGGCAGCGCGTTCTTGGCTTGTCAATTCAATATCTGATCTGCATAGGGGTTGACTTCGAAAAAAAAAACATTGAAACTTTCAAGTTTCCCATTGGGTCGATCTTCCAGCCTTCAAAGTTGCCAGTTGTGACTGGGGCTGGATGGCAGCCCCAGGTGCTCCCACCTGGACTCAAATTGAGGAAAAATCTGACACAAGTTTCTTGAAACTTCCCACTGTTTCTTCAGGAATTTTCTGGAACGTTTTGAACTCATTTCCAGGTATGATCAAAAAGCCCATGCCCGCCCTGCGGCTGCCTGATTTGGCAACCAACATCATCCTTGAAAAAACATCAACATCACCCAACTGATTTTCGATCTTTGGGGGAAGAAAACTCCCACCATTTTTTGCCATATTTAATATTGCCATATTTTGCCATCCCGCAGGTGAAACCAATCTCCGAGATCCCAGTTTTCAGCATCCCAACGGGCAAATGGATCCGCGCCAAGTGGAGCTGTGCCTCTGGTGACCCTCCGCACCAAAGGATCAGAAGCTGCTCGGGCCTTGCTGCGCCCAAGGAGGGATGATGGATGATGTGGGTCTAAAGCAAGAAATGATGGGATAAACATCTATGGTGAAAATGCCTTGAAATTGGATGAACATTGGATGAACATATTGATGAAACTGCGGAAAAAAAATAATTAACATAGATGAAAGTTTGATGAACATCTGTTGAAATTTGATAAATTTTCGATGAACGTTGATGACAATTAGAAATTCACCAGCAAATAAGGATGATTTTAACCATCCCACTAAGTAGGGATTGGATGATTAGGGTGTCAATTTCAGAAAAGTGAACGTTGGCCAATGGGTTCAACAACTCTTTAACCTTTGGCCATTCAACCTCAAGCCCAACTGCTGCAGAACTCAGCACAGGACAAGGTTTCTTTCAGGCCCTTCCCCTGTCAGAGCACGAGTTCTGCCAGCTGCGCACCAGAAACGTCAACATCTGGAGCTGTGGGGCCCTTGCCTGGTTGGTAGAAAGATCCTGCAACGGATGAGCGGCTGGAAATGGTGGTATATGGTATATGTTGGTGTGGTAGTAAACCATTTGTACCAGGAAAAAACCAAAGAATGCTGTTGGGGCCTGCCAGCTGAATGTTTTTAGTCTTCCATGGTCTCGCAACTCCGCCCAGAACATACTCAGCTTTCCATGTTCTACCCATGATATCCCCAAAATCCTACCACTGGGGTGACCCCATGATTTTTTTTCGAAAAATTTGGGGAGGTCGACCTTTATTTCTTCCATGGTTTTCCATGGTTTTCCATGGTTTTCCATACATCATGCTGATGTTCATTCACCGTCCCAATCATATATCCCGGCCACGGCCACAACTGGGTGGCTTCCCCGTGCCTCCCATGCCATGTGAACTCTGGGCAATCCAATCCCCCTCGGACTCGGCCTCAAAAATCAGGTGATGGCTGAAGTTCACTGGGTCAATTTAAGAAATCGACGAATTCAAACTAACTATGTTGGCATATCTTGGCCCAAAATCTTTCCAGTATTAAAAATACCCTCTGCTAATTTAACATAGCTATTGAAAATTGCCGTTTATAGTTGATTTACCCATCAAAAATGGTGATTTTCCATAGTTTTTTGTTTGTCTACCAGAGGGTAACCATCAACCTTGGCAGTGTCGCAGTGTCGCAAATTTCAATGATACTAAAGCCAGGGGGCCACAGGGCCACGGGTCGCATTGATTGAGCTTGTTCTTCAGCATCCAATTTGAGGATAACTCCATGAATGTGGTAAACCTAACAACAAACCTCCAATTCATGATTATTTTATATAATTTTGACCATTTGTTCCATCCTGTTTTACCAAAGTGAGGATGCTGTATGCCCTTGGGTTAACCACATTTGCCTGAAAATAGGGTGCCCCAAAATCCCATGGTGAAAAACATGGCCGTTTTGGCGTCTCCCCAAAGTCTACATCTATTCTCATAGTTAAGTAACATTAAATCTCATGAAATTGGCTTGTGAATTCATTGTTTTGGATGGTAAACACAGTGCAGAACACCTATGAATATAAAATCATCCCATAAAATAATAAAATATATAAAATAACCATAAAAGTCCCATCTTGTTGCTTGATTTTCATGAATAAAATTCCCCGGTTTTTCCAGGGTTTTCCGCATTAATTTCCCGCAGATCCTGAGATCCACACACCAAGGAGGCAGCATCTGCGCTCGCCACGGCCCGGAGTTCGGGGGAGGCCACGCAATGCCACGGTGATGGGGCAGAGAAGGACCTCGGCCACGGCCACGGCCACGGGGCGCTGAAAATGTCCATCGTTAGTGGACTTTGGAAGGTGATGATGAGGTTGGGATTGGCAGTGCCGAAATCACTAGCACATCAACTGAAGCAAGTGAAGCAAGAACAAGAATCACCGCATATATCTAAATTCAATGGATTGGATTAAGGGGAAAATTATAGGACAGGAAAGCCCCATATTTAATAGGAAAATCTATGGTTTCCTGTAAATTTTCCCTTAAACCAATCCATTGATAAATATGTTTTTCATCCACCGCGATGAATTCTGATGACGGCTTTGTGGCTCTCAGCATTTGCTCATTGACAAATGCCCTGCCACGGTCCCAAGCGTTGTAATGATGGTGTTATGCACCAAGCAATAATCTGGTTGGTGGTTGACCTACCCCTCTGAAAATATATGGAAAGTCATAAAATTCATGTTCCAAACCACCAACCAGTAATTCATGATACTGATAAGAATCCTCTTCGTCTTGTGTCAGTGCTCCGAAGTCTTGCGACTGGACTGCGCGAGCTGGCGGTTGAAACTGCCACTTCTTGGCCAACTGTTCTTTCCTTCGAATGTTTTTTTTTGAGGGATAGAATGGGTTTGTCTGAAAATAAGAAACCCCCACGAATGTTGATGTGTTGACAGGAAGCAAGGTGCAGCATGGTCATAAACTCCGCTGGATCTATCCTTTGGACAACCCCGTTGTGCGGAAGAACTCAAAGTCTTGGGGCACTGGTGCCCTTGAAGTCGCCAGTCTCGGAACTTGTTCCAGTTGGGCACTCGGGCACTCGGTTGTCGTTGAGGTTGTCATAATGGGGTAACCATACCACCAAGTTCGGGGCACTGGGTCGCTGTCACCCCAGCTCCGGCATGTGCAAACATGTTTCGCAGACAGCATTTGGGAGGCACATGTCTATTGGAATCTTTGGGAAAATGGAACCTGTTCTTCCTGTAAAGGTTAACAGCTCAAAGGGTGTGCCTCCTCCAGGGAGAGCCACAACACATGGGTCCGCTATGAGGGTGGCCATGGGCCATTTAACTCAATGCCATGGGTGCCATTGACCTCCAAGGTGGAATACTTCCCAAGCAAACCATAGGGCGATAAAAATGTGTTGTTTGTGTTGTTGAGATTGTCAGGTTCAAAGGTTCCATGGCAAAGACCGATAGGTAGATATATCCCCAAATAATGTGCCTGCTGCTGGACTCAGCACTGCAATTTTCATTATCGAAGGTTTCAGAGACCAGAAACTGAGCCTATTGGGAAGAAGGCGCTGCCAGAGTCACGGCTACAAGCAACGCCATGGAATTCTGACATGGGAAAGTCAATTTGAGCGTAGACGCTGCAGCGTGCAAGTGTCGTGGCAATATCTTGGCCGAAGGAAGTTTAGAAGTCAAACTTCCGACAATATGGACAGATGAAAAGCAGAGCAGGGAAGAGGCAGAGAGAAGAGAAAGATTAGGAGAAAGAAGAGTAAGAAGAAAGAAAATGCAGATGCGTGAAAAGGTAGGAAAGTCGCGAAACACTGTTTTTCCAATGATTTGGGGCTCCGGAGGGTCGAAAAGTAGGCTCGCTAAAGTGGCGGGTGCGGAGCCAGCTGGCCAGATGAGAGATGAAAAATTGCACGCCGTTGTGGCGCGAAGCACACACCATTCTCGGACCACTTTTGGAAGTTGAGATGTTGAAAAAGTGCACGCCGTTGTGGCGCGAAGCACATTTCCAAGTCAAAATGTACAAAACACACCATTCTCGGACCACTTTTGGAAG
>Ga0126342_10020092_pt1 | contig 11265 bp, 13 predicted proteins | sample Cyp1metagenome_FD_92528 | JGI IMG/M metagenome (GOLD analysis project Ga0126342, IMG submission 92528) | Coral microbial communities from Lord Howe Island, Old Settlement Bay, Australia - Cyphastrea 1 metagenome | ecosystem: Host-associated > Invertebrates > Cnidaria > Coral ...
TATATAATCAACAATTTAATATAATATGTATATATTACATATAATCATACATATGTAATATAATAATACACTATAATATATACATACATGGAATATATGATATATATACACATAATATATATACTATACATATGTATATATACAATATATATATATATATATATTAATATAATATATATAATATATTATATATATACATATAAAATTTTTATATGTAATATACATTTATATATATATGATCTATCATATACATATTATATATATATATATCAGATTATATTAGTATATCATGTATCTGCGACCCTCGACCAACACGGGGGTGTGGATGGGGATAGGGGCACTGAAATACACTGCGTATTTCTGGATGAAGGGCAGGTGGGAAATTTGGCTGGAAAACTGGCAAGTCAGCATAAGCCAACTATTATCTAAATGGGGAAATGTTGCATGTAAGGTGCCCTCAAAAAATCTGCATGTGCATCCTCATTTCACGCCGAACTGTTTTGCTTTCGGTACACACACACACACACTCAAACGAATTCCCAAAGGGGCATACAACCATCCATGAACACAAGATGAACCCAAGAACATGGGAGAAGTGACCGTTGCCTACTATAGGATCACTCCTCCTGATGTAGATCAAGATATCCCAGTTCGGAACTACTGTAACCCTCAATTCTGAAGCCCAATCATTGGTTTCCAGCTCTCAAAACAAACACCTTATTTTGCTTTAGATGCGTGAGGTTGCTGAGAGGTGAGTGCTCGGATGTGTTCGAATCGGTGACGAAAGCAATAAATTCACATGCTGTCCCCCAAAAAAGACTCGGCTGAAGTACCCTTCAGATTAAAAACCTGATAACATGGAAACCCCAAAACTGCATCTCAAACTGGCCAGGTGGAAACTAATTGGCATATATCCCAAGCATCCCCCAGCGCGCACATCGCAGGCGAGTCTCATCCCAGTACATACCATTCAAGACCACTGTGGCATATGGCAACACAGTGTCCTGCCCAGCTTTCGGGGCAATGAATAGATGTGGGAAGGAGCCAAGTAGAATTCTTCTGGAGACACATTCTGGCAAATGGTAAGGACTCCTTAAGGACCTTAAAAGTGCAAAAATGGTTGACCTACAGACACATCTCCGAGATTCGTTGCAACATGTTGGGGTCAAACTTTGAGACCTGCTCCGGCTTCGATCAAACTGTGGACATGACGTATGACGTCATATGATGTCATATTGTGTATGGGTCAATATTGAATCAATATTGAGATTGACCATGATTGACCAACATCTGAACTCCCAGTCTGCAAAAAAGCTACCGACTTCCTGAAAAATGGGCTCGTAGTCATCAGGCTGACTGTAGTAGCCTCATAGCACCAATGACTTGTTGGGTCTCAGAAAGGTCTCAGATGTGTCACGGCTACTGGCACAGTTTCGTGACCGTCAGGAATGATCCTTTCACCCATTCCTAGAGACCCAGAGCTAAATTGGAGGATCCCATAAGTTTCATGGTTTCAACTAGTAAACTATATCAAAGTCAGTGGAATTCTCTGGGTCGTGGACTTCAGCCCCGAAAAAACTCAATCTACTGGTGGACTTCGGAGTCGACATGAGGCCCGCTGACCGAAATTTCTTGGTGACGAAGCAAGTTTCTAAACTTCATGCCCATCAACATGAAATAATATGAAAATACAGATGGAAGCTTTGTGAAACATTATGAACAGAAGGTCACAAGCCTTCTGAAGCTATCTTCGGATATTTGGGGCGTGTCTGAAAATGGGACAAACACACCCCAAATATCCCCAAATAGCAGTTTTGAAGGAAAAACATCATGAATGATGATAAACCATCAAGACTTGATATACAGTTCCCTAGTTTCAGTTTGATTTCCTAACGTATACGCAACGTCAACACAACTGACTGATCGCTAGAACCCAGCCATGGGAGGCGCACTGCTCTTATCGAAGGGCTGTCCATCGCGCCGCCTGTCGGACACACGTTGCCGTCAAATGCACAGAGTCAGAGTTGAAATGCATGGATTGTATGATATACAAATCCGATCATGTCCTTAAGATTGTTTAAGTCTTTAAGAACATAGTATTAGAATGTCTGTATTGGCATGTCATATAAAATGATATGATATCATATAGAATCATTCAATGGCATAGCCATAGCTAAACAATGCCATATATTCAATGTATATATATTCCACATACATGTCTGGTCGCTGTGGCACCGCAGAGAAAGAGCCCTGGGTCATGTAAGGTGGCATCAACATAAGGGATGTCGGGGTGTAGATTTTCACTTCAACCAATTCTTGGAAGTGGCCTTCATGTTGGATCCAAATCATCCCAAACCTTTGGGTATATGCGTCGCCTGACCATATGTTCTGCGGCGGTGGTCGATAAATAGATCTTGTGACAATCCTGGCAGCTGCAGTGGCGATGCTTGAAGCTATGGTAAGGCCATAATCATGCCATCCACATAACTTGAGGTGCATTATTTATCATTTTGAGATAGTTCAGCAAATGAATTGGGATCATCAAACACTACAGTTCATTAGAAAGAAACAAGTACCCCAAAACAGCATGGTTCAATCTGCTTTAAAACAAAACAATGACCAACATCTTCGAACATCAGTGGTTTCCTGGGAGAACAAATTTGACTTTCATTCCCATGGGTCCCACAAGTATATCCCAGGTGTCAGCCCTTTCTCCACGTCGCGTTGCGCGGGTGAAACTCCACGAAAGGGACTGGATAGACCTGACCCTGCAAGGTCCCATTGATGAAGCAAAATACTGCAGTAGTAGGAAGAGATGAGAACCTCTTGCAGAATTTGGCTGTCACCACGAAACTGAAGAATTCAAATCTAAGCCAAACATCTTATTCTCTTTGATGGACACTGTAGAAACCCTTACTAATCCAGGGAATCAGCCAGGATTGCCTGCAAAATCCTTCAAATATCAATGGGACAGCAGGCGATCACTTTCCGGCTGACTGGGGATTTTGTGGGATTTTCCAGTCAAAGGTCATTATCAAGCTACGCACATCTACGCACTGTGGTATGGCTTAGGTTTCACCAGAGATGGCTGGGTCAGGAAAACATAGAAAACTTACATATTTTCTTACACTTATTTTCCTTGGGCCAATCGTTTCATGATTCTTCCCGTGCCCAGTTAAAGACTGTGCCGCGAACCATAGCCTTTCTGCGGCGCAGACTTGCGCTTCTTCCATTGCCTTGGGCCCTCGAAAATCAGCATCTTCGCTTTGGTGCGGGCACCGTAGCCTTGCACCAAAATACAAAGTGAAATGATTCTCTGCACCCGAAATCTTGCGGACGAGTCACTGACTAGTCCGGGAGTGGAGAATTCATACGGGGAAAAAGTGGAAAAACTGACGTGTTAGTGATAGTATCTACATAGAGTTGACTATGTTCAACTTCCTTGTGGGGTCACCATCCCTCCTTGACCCAAAATTCAACTCTGGCAAAACATTCCAAAAAAATTGATCAGATAGGCTGACGAGGGACGCATCTGCTGTTCCTCTCGCTTTTTCATGCGGGCCTCTTTGTTTTCTTTGGCCCGCTGCTTTCGTAGCCAGGGTTTTTGCTTCAACTTGTTCTTCTCGCGTTGCTTCTTTTCCAGTTGGATCTGCTGTGGGGTCTTCAGTTCCTTCTTCCCTTCTCCTTCCAACACAGAATCCAGCCTTGGCGCTGACAGCCACGATCCATGGATATCCCATGATCCCAAGGGTAAGTTGAAGCCACTGGGGATATCCATGGGGAAAATGATGGGGAAAATCAACGGGAACGCGACTTGACTTTGCTTCTGCAAATCAGTTACTTGGCTCGCTTGTTCAGCGCCCTCTTCTGCTTGTGTGTCAAATATTGCTCGGACACCTTCCCATGGAAAGGTACCTGATCGCTGAAGCCGCGGCTCAAGTAAGACATCATCCCAGTCAGAGGGCAGAAGATCGAGCATCATTTTGTCACTAAAACCTATCCTGTGTGAGTCGGATTTTGGGACTTCGAAAATCATTGAAATGATTTGGATCAGTCATCCTGAACATGTCAAACCTTTCAATGGAACACATGAATACATGGATAAACTTAGATGCATATTACGGCGTATTAGTGTATTGTATTGTTGTACAATATGATATGTTCACCAAACTCCAAACAAACATCTCCGGATTCCGCATGATTTCCAACATCACTTATAGATACTGTTAGTGAAATACGGTAAACCCTTCAAGCATCTTCGAACCACATCTTTGGCCTACGATTATGGCTTATGGTATGGGGAATGATGAAGAATATGTATATATATATATTCCAAACATTTCAACAGTAGATGTGTCAAGTTGGGTCATCCCAAAAAAAACATGTCAGTTTTACTGGGATAATTAAATCATTTATGATTAACTACTGGATTTCGAGGGTTTTCCTTTTCCTTTCCAGACACACCCAAGGATTTTCCAGGGCACAATCGGCTTTCGAACCGTCGGATCTTCCACTTCTCCGGCGGCATCGAAGTCCACGGTGTTCGATTGTGTCTTCCTGGATCTGGTGAAATTTGCTCATCAAATTCACTGGGGGTCGATGTGTTAGATACATTTAAATAATTTTAAATACCATCTAAGAGTCAAACATGGCAATTGAAAGCCTCTATGAATGGAGATTTTATCGGGAAAACCATCTATAAATGGAAATTGACTTAGGTGTCGGTTTGTAGAAGACTATTCTGAATACAACTAGGCCTAGGCCCTAGGCCTTACGTTTTGATCCATAGCCACTTGGAAGTGATGATAGTTTTTGGGCAGCTCAAACCAGAAACAAGCATCAATCACTTGGCATAGGAGAAATGTGAGGACACGAATGATAGGCGTGTCCTTGTAGTGGAGATTTCATGTCATTTCTCCTATAGAAATTGACATGACTAGACCATGACTAGACCATGAATATCCACATATTATCCATGAAATTATCCATGAAATTATCCCCATCAGCTGAAATGGCGGTTTTTCATGGTTTTTTGGGTCCCCCAATGTTTGCCTCTCTGATTTTTGTGTCTCATGACTCCTCAAAGACATCATGCCTTTCACAAACCACTTTCCGGACATTGGCTCTCTGGCACTTCCTCTGGCAATCAAACATGGCAATGGAAAATCATCCACTTTTGGACGAGTTTAACATCTTAAATGCCTGTTTGTGGAGGATTTCCCATTGCCATGTTTGATTACAGGAAGGCAATTATGTTTTACTTGGCGCACGAATGATATATGCCTAATCAAACACGTGGCCGAAAATTGCCAACACTTGGTGAGATTAGGTCCCTGCGAAAATCGTGAAACATCTAGTTGATCACTGCCCACACCTATACTTCAGTGGTTGCTTCCACTCGTGGTGGGGATTTCATGATCATTGTTGTTCATGATTGTTCATGGTTTTCTATGGTTTTCTGATCATCAAACTCCAGCCTGCTGGTTCATCTCAAACCCCGGTCAACCATCCGGAAATATCCGGAATACTCTAAAAAAAAAGGGGAATCCCTGAAAACCAACCAGTCCTCAGTTTGCCGAGGGCATCGACATCTTCCACTTCCCCAACCTTTTGAATTCGCCGCTTCGTAGCCTTGGACCATTTCTCGTAGATGTTACCTGACAGCCATCCAGCAAAACAAATGTTTGGCCGGCAGTTGCGGATAAACATGTAGGTTTCCTAAAATGGAGGTACCCCAAAACCATAGATTTCAATAGTAAAATTGTCTACAGTAATTTTGGATAATTTGATTTGGGATTTAGGGAACCTCCCACATGTTTTCACATTACTGAAAAAACGGGACGAAAGTCAAATGGAACACCACATTCCTCTATATCTATTGGACACATATTCTTCTAAAGAATTCCCGCAATTTATCCAAACATGGTCGTCATCATCATCATCATCATCCTCATCCTCATCCTCATCCTCATCGACATCCTCGCAAGTTAAAATCAACTCAGCAAAACAAATCGTGTTGGATCTTCCAAGCGCATTCATTGCGTGCCAAGATACTTTTCTGTGCCTCACCCTTGACCTTCTTACCGCTCTCATTGCGACGCTGGCCCTTCAGAGCCTTGCCATCCACAGTGACCATGGTGGGCAAATACTTCTTGCGCTTGGCGTCCCACCGCATCACGCTCTTTGCCTTCTTAATATCCGAGGAATCATCTGGCAAAAGATCCATCTGATACCTAAGCAATCTGAGGAAATTTGGAAAAAAAGGGCAACGATGAGTGGTTCTACTGGTTAAAGTCGGGACTCTGGGACTCGAAAATGATGACCATGAGCCAGGGGTTGGCCCCTACCCATGGCACGAGTATTATGTTGTTTTGTTGTTTTATATGTAATATATTATATTTTATAGGTATTATAGTGGCTATGTGATGGCTAGGGATATCACCTGCCAAGGCTGCGGCTGTGGTGCTGCTCCATATCGAATCCTCGCTCTCGAGCCTCATCAGTGAGATCCACTGCAGTGCTCAGATAGAACTGCTCACCTCGGCTGTTTTTATGCAGAGATCTGCAGAAATGCATTGGCAAAAAATGCAAAAATGCCGTGGGTAAACATGGATAACACATGATAGCACCTCACTCACTCGTATGCGGCTTTCCAATTTTCGGATGAATCAATGCGGAGAGAAGTAGATGTTGACATGTCAGAAACTACCACATAAGTTGGTGTGTCGGACCTTGCACCGCGACCATACCACAGCCATGTATCTCATGGTTGTTTAGATATGGTCAACAAAGGAAAAAAAACATCTGTATACGGCCCCTTGGATTGGACAGATTCAAAATTGTCAGTAAATGTGTTGTTGGGATCGTGTCAGAACCTCCTAAATCCTTAAGTCACTGCTGACACAACAAGCATCAAAAAAGAAGTTAACCGAATCAGAGTTGATGTATAGGTATCATAGATCATAGGCTATACTCCCATCTTGATGGTTGTGCCATGTTGTGCCTCAGCTTGTGCCCCGGACCAAGTTCTTGAGCCGCATCCTCTTCAAGCCACTTCAAGCCAGGTGACTTTCAGCTTCCCGCTTGGAATCACCATAGACTTTCACATCAAAGTCTCCATCGTCGTGCACAGCTCCACCTTGTCCTTGGAGGGTAGGGGTGACACAAAATGTGTAAAACCACCAGTGTTCTGTACAGATTTTCTGAGTTGCAGAATTCCCACTGCACAAAACACAGCATCATACAGCACCATACAGTATCATTCAAAGATGCTTGTAAAACATGGCAAAACCAAGTGTCGGCCCTGCTTCCGAGCCTTCTTGGAGATTCGTGGCTTATCACGCTGAGGTTTCACGGATGGCCCCGCAGTGTGTGCCGTGGAGTCATCATCAGCGGCGGGGGAGGGCGCCCTGGACTTTGTTTGCTTGGCAAAGATGGCTTCAGTTTCCTCTGGCGACACTGTGGCAGAGACCGCAGCAGCATCCAACTTGGCTTGCTCCATGGTGCGCATAGCATTCACGGACAAGACGTTCCCGAGCTTCTCGATCTTGGGTCGAAAACCTCGCAGAGTTCGGATGTAAGACATATCCGAACTGGAGGTGATCGCAGATCCTGGATGCTGTGCATGCCCAGGTGTTAACAAGAAACCATGGCAATCCACGTTCGCCAGCGAAGTTCATGGGAACATGGCGGTCGTTACCAAATGATGTTGACATGATTATTTTGACCAGCCCTGCGATGGTTTCCTCCACAAACCACCTCACTGACCACTGGATATTGAATGATATTGAAAACATCCAAATATATCCAGGTATGAGATGTTCATCTCCGATGTCAACCCCGGAAAAAAAACTTGGTTGAATCATCAGGGGGTCGCTTCGTGATAAAATGAGATAAAATGGTACCAGCCCATTAAACAGCCAGTGAAGATGTGAAGAAACATTAGGGGTGACATGTGAAAACACGACATGTCTTCAAGTCCTGGCTGGTGACCATGCTGCTTTGCCGACTCTTCGGTGCTGAACGAAGGATGTAGCATACTTTGTAGCTGAGCAGCACCACCACATTCCTCCAGCAACTGTTTGGCCCTGGCCACTGAGGACTTGGACGCTGAAGGGCGAGTCTTGTTGTACAAATTGTAGGAGGCCAACATGGACTTGTGAAGGCTCATCAACATGGAGCCCTCCTGGAAGCCATGCCCCATGGTTTTTTTTTCAGCCGCAGGAGTGAGTTTGAGGCCAACAAAGAAACATCAAAGGGGAGTTCACCAACTGAGCGTGAGAGAATGGCGAGATATGGTGACATAATCAAATTCTAACAACACGTCTAATTCATCCCAGGAAGCATGCCCCCAGTTTTGGGTGATGTTACCCTGTTGAGATTTGGAATTGGCTTGACACAAGTTCCGCTATCATGTACCCATCCTAGAACAGAGAAAAAACGAAAAAGTGAGGACGACAAGAACAAACCTCAGCAAAACAAAAAACGCCTTAGCAAAATGAAAAGGCCTCAAATCAATTGAGGCACCAAAGAGCCTCTGGGGCAACTTGTTTCGCCCTTTTCGTTGTCCATGGTTTTCCTAGGTATTATTAATTATGATTACATACATATATATATTATATATATATATATCATAATTATATTACATATTATACAACTATATAACTGCAATTTGGCTCAAGCATGCTGAATCCGAGGTGCTTCTGTGATGATGCCACTGATGGCTTCCATTTCATGATCCAAGGGTGGTAAGGCGCCGATGACTGGAGTCTTCCGATCCGAATCATCCTGACCCGGAAGCTGCAACTTGTGTCCCAGAAAGGTCCTTGGTGGCACAGTTTCTCAAAGCTGTGGATGTTGTTATTGTATGTTGGGATATGTTGGTATGAGTATTACCATCATGATCATTATCATTGTTATCATCACTATTGTTTGATTTTGGGTTTAGTGAATCCATCCCATGAACAAAATTGTCAATCATTTCCAAGACTTGTATAGTGGATCCCAAGATTTTTCGCCCTCACCACGGATCTGGCTATTGCCTGTTCAAAAACTCGACAGCACCAATGAGCATCTTGGGAAACATAAGCAGTTCGTGACCCTGGTTGATGAGTCCTAATATTTCTGGAATTATCATGAAAGAATTCCAAGAGTTGGTCGGAGGGGAATTACAGGACCCTGCAATTTCTGGACCAAAAATCTCTTGCATAAACCATTATAAACCGATCCATTGAATAACCCCCCCAGATAATTTAACATAGACATCGAAAACCCACCATTTGTATATCATTAAAATGGCCTTCTCCATGAAAATTGCTTTCTCCATAGTTCTTTTGTTCATTTATATACTGGAGGGTACAGTAGAGCTTGGTTCTCTCTATATGTTCCACAGGATTATCATTCCCTGACAGGGCTTCCTTGAAGAAGAGGAACATATTGTTTTTATCATTACTATCATTGAGTTATTGCTCTTTCATTCTTATTGTCATTACTATTATACACTCGGAACTCAGAGAAACAAAAGTCAATGAATGTTTCCGCACCCTGCGCCTCATATCTGTCATGTGGAAAAAAAAATAATTGCTCCCAGGGATAAACAACCGTTGGTTTTCGGTCTGGAAGTTCAGGGCTTTCGCACATCTCAGGTTCTAATGATCCAAGAGAAACCGAGCCATCCAAATGGGATGTTCTCATGGAGCCTTTCCCATCCAACGGGATATAATGCGAGTGTAGTTTAGAAATTAATGTTTAGCAGCCATAATTGCAAATCCCTTACAGCAAATAAGGATTCATTTCCGCTCAATCAAACAAGCAGCTGTTTGAACCAGACTTCAAGACTTCAATGGCAATTGATTTCCCCAATGCAACATACATGATCTCCGTTCGACGTCATTTTGGCGTTGATCAAGTTGGGGCACAGAAACTGGCCAGAACCTGTATAGTATTTTCGATCTATATATCTTCCATCTATTTTCCTGAAACCCATCAATCCTACGAGTACTGTCGGAAAGAAGTTTTGCAATGTCTTCCAAGTCAAAACAAATCCTAACTCATAGAAGGGTCGCCATGTAGATCATGTAGCTGGTTGGATTTTAATTGCTTCATCGAACCATGAAAACTACCCGTATCCCATGAAAAACTGGTTTGCAGATTCACGAATCATACTAATCCCCAACCAGTTGGGGTTCGGTCGATAACCCCCCTATGAATAAGTAACGAATCAACGGTTGGTTCAATTAATTCTGTGGTCACAATCATACTTCTGGTGGTTTTAAGACCCTGATTAATGTCAACCCCAAATGAATAAATTATATTTCTATATATTTCTGGAGAGTTTGCCCCAGGCCAACTAAATAGGGATAGCGGACCAATAGAATTGGTGGATTTAATAAACTGGCTTTTCAATCAATTTTTGTCAATCCTGGGCCAAGTCACCGTTGGCTTTGTATATCTATGTATACAAATCTACATATATATATACACATATATTCAGAATATATATATATAGGTATATGGGCCACGATCAATATTTGGTATATAGCTCCAAGTCATCACTTTTTGAAGAGTGTATTATCGTTTTTCAGGTTTTGGTATATAAGTAAATGTTATCGTTTTTTGAAGAGTGCATTATCGTCTTCCAAGCCCCAGCTCAATTTCAAAAAAAATAGAGACTGCTCGAATACTACTGTCCATTAACCTAAATTTTGGCTGTAGCTCATATAGTTACATATGTACATATGGGATCATATGGGTGTGTCTGAAAACGGGGTATACCCCCTGTTACAGCAATTTAAATGCGGAAAATGAGGTTTAAACCATTGGAAATTGGGTTGTGCCTCTAAATTTTCAAACAGACCGATACATTCCATGAACATCCATAACAATCCGTTAAAATACATCAATTCCATCGCATAATCAATTATAGACATATAATTATGTATACATAATTATATACAACTATAGATATAGTATATATACAATTATAAATATAATGATAGATATATGATATATATATATATAATGATTATATATAATTAATTATATATAATTATATATAATTATATATAACTATATATGATTATAATATAATTATATGTATAATTATATATAACTATATATGATTATATATAATTATATCATTATTTATATAATTATATAATTATATATTTATATATATAACTATTTATGTATAATTGTTTAAATATAATTATATATGTATTGTCCATTACAAAACAGAAAACCCAAGATTTTCTGCGCCCCGGGTCA
>Ga0126342_10020093_pt1 | contig 11265 bp, 9 predicted proteins | sample Cyp1metagenome_FD_92528 | JGI IMG/M metagenome (GOLD analysis project Ga0126342, IMG submission 92528) | Coral microbial communities from Lord Howe Island, Old Settlement Bay, Australia - Cyphastrea 1 metagenome | ecosystem: Host-associated > Invertebrates > Cnidaria > Coral ...
AGTCATTATCTAGTATCTAGCTATAGATAATAATTTCTATAGATATCTAGTCATTATCTAGTATCTAGCTATAGATAATAATTTCTATAGATATCTAGTCATTATCTAGTAAGTATCTAGCTATAGATATCTAGTAATTTCTACAGATATCTAGTCATTATCTAGTAAGTATCTAGCTATAGATATCTAGTAATTTCTATAGATATTTAGTCATTATCTACTAAGTATCTAGCTATAGAGATCTAATAATTTCTATAGATATCTATAGTCATTATCTAGCAAGTATCTAGCTATAGAGATCTAATAATTTCTATAGATATCTATAGTCATTATCTAGCAAGTATCTAGCTATAGATATCTAGTAATTTCCATAGATATCTAGTAATCTGGTTGGTGGTTGACCTACCCCTCTGAAAAATATGAAAGTCAGTTGGGGTTACTATTCCCAATATATGGAAAATAAATTTCATGTTCCAAACCACCAACCAGTAATTATCTAGTAAGTATCTATAGCTATAGATATCTAATGATATCTATCTCCACTAATGACTCCCATGGTTGGACCAGTTATCAACTTCGCTTTCGGCCCTTGCGGTGCCGAGGCCCCGACCCCACTTGCAGTCGATGCAATGGCTGTCCGAACAGTGAAAGGTGTTGCAAGGGCTCATCCTGCGGCCCCGTTTCTCGCAGGGATAGGGCGGTGGTGGACTGTTACGTGTCATGCTTCCATTCAATATGTGATATACTTTCAGATATACTAGTATAAAATACTAGTATAAAAATAGTATAAATATATATAAATGTATATAATTATGACTACAGGATATGAAGAATATACACTTGAGGGAGCAAGAAACATTAAACCTTGAACATCCTTGAACCTTCCGAAACCTACAAATCCAGAGGACTCCAGAGGACTCGCAGCCACTAAGCTTCTCACTCGGCTAGTTGACCTGGTGGGCGAAATTTAGGTTGCCATCGCTGTCATGGCAGAACTACAATGACTGGGGATGGTATATTTCAATATACCACGCATAAGAATAATTTCGGGGATGGTTTATATGTGACATTGGGTTTAACCACATTAATCTGACAATGGGAGGGATCTTTTGGCAGCAAAAAGTGGGTTGAACACCTACTGCTTGGTCATCGTCGACCTTAGCTGCACCGAAGCTAAGTTATATAAATTCTTGCTGGATACGAAATGTCATTCTTCCATCAAGATTTGAATGAAGCCATGAACACCTACAATTCATCACGATGTTTCCCCAGCAAATGCTCATGGAAGGGAGGGATTCCAGAAAATATCAGGACATCTCCCCGGTTTCTTTCTGATTTTAATGATTGAGACATATTAAGACCCTATAATCTGGTTGGTGGTTGACCTACCCCTCTGAAAAAAATTAGTCAGTTGGGCTGATTATTCCCAATATATGGAAAACTAAAACATGTTCCAAACCACCAACAAGATATATATATATATATATTTGTCGGCCCTTTTAGTTTATAGGGATAGCCAGTTGGGTTACTGATAGACGATCATAATCCACATAACATTCAGAATTGGTCACCGAACCTGGGTCTTGAAATCCATGGAGATCCGCATAGTTTTTTGTTTCTAAATAGCTTTGGAGAGTCATGTACAGTATATCATACTATATTATATTGTATACATATATATATAATATACTATAATATACATATTTAATCATATGTATGTATATATATATATATATATCAATACCCCAAGACTTTGGTTGCAGCCAGGTGCAAGGTGCCTCTCTCCCCAGTTACAAGTTGATTTGCAAACCAAACTAACTATAGTTATCATTTTTGGGTATAATCTACTAATCAACTTTACCCTCTGGTAAACTAACAGTTTGCTATGGAAAATCACTATTCCTAATGGGTAAATCCACTATTTCTATGGCCATGTTCAATAGCAAACTGTTAGTTTACCAGAGGGTATCATATCATTAACCATTATTATGACCATCATTATACATTATTCACTATCCATTCACCACTATTAACGACTATTAACTATGGAAAATCACCATTTAAAATCACCATGTTCACGAACTTCACTATGGGGGCATCACCTTGTTCTACCGTTGTGGCTAACATCCACGGATCTCCGCTGACTCCAGGCCTTCACATGGGGCACCGTTGTGGTTCAATGGTGACTTGATGGAACGCATACGAGTCCTGAAACAAAGGCTCAGGTTGGCAACTGCCGAAACCCATGGATTTTCTGTGGTTGGTGTTTAAAACATACATATATTTAGTATAATATATCTATATATATTATAGTATCGTGTATATATATATATATATATTACATACAAGACATGATAAATAAAGCGCTATTTAATCTAAAAAAAACCATTGTCCAAAGGAAATGTTCATGGATGTTCCAAATGTGCCATAGTCGAGTTACATGGGATAAATGGGGCCCATCACCAAATCGTCCCAATCAAGTCCCCGTGTAAAATGGATTTTCCATTGGGAACATGCCAAAAACCATGGACTCAGCTGAAATCCAAATAGTACAGTAAGTCCGGTGAAAATGGGGGGATAAGCATCCCCCAATATGAATAATATAGGCCCAGCCACTGGCTTTTGCTTCATTTTTTCGCAATGCGTGACGACCACAACCACAACTTCGGAGTGTCATCCCCCATTTTCAGACACCAATCTCGTATTTTTGGTTACATCTCCAAGTATAGTTGTATTCCAGTATATCGGAATATATCGGATTATACCCTCTGGTAAACATACACAAAACTATGGAAAATCACATTTTTCATGGGAAAACTCATTATAAATGGCCATGTTCAATAGCAAACTGTTAGTTTACCAGAGGGTATCCCACTGTATCACCATAAAAGTCGGAACATACGCCCCAAAGTTCCAGACACAGCCCATCATATTCCCGTCTATCAACTCATATCCCATTGTTATTATCACATGAATTGTCTTCCATTACTTATATACCATCATATAATATGTGTCATATATCCTATATCATGTACACACATAATTACTCTATATATATACACACATACATGTGTATATATATACATATATATATATATATAATACGTACATAAATATGTATAATATATATATATACATACATGTGTATATATATATACATACATACATACATAAATATGTATATTATATGTATATATAGTATATATATATATATATATATATTGACGGTGCCCACCGTGGGTCCTTTCGCCACCTCCGCATTCCTTGGAGCAAGTGCTCCAGGTCTCCCACAGACTGAACCTTAGGCTCCGAAGAACCAACGGGCCTTTGGAGGTCCTGAGGTCTGGAAAAAAGGGGAAGTTGACCCACAAAAATATATGGATTTCACCATGGATTTACCTAGAAAAAATGAAAAATATGGAGTCCACCATAGAAAATTGGGAATTTCACGATAGAAAAATGGGGAGTTACCTTCTGGTAATTTAACATAGCTCTGGAAAATGGACAAAAATTGTAGATGATTTACCTCCCAAAAATGATGATTCTCCTTAGCTGTGTTGAATTACAAAAAAGGGTAACCGAAAAATAGGCATCTAATATGATTTCACCATAGAAAATGGTGATGGTAGCATCTAAAGTCAGGATTTAACCAACAACGATGGGGATTCGATGGAGATGTCATTGTAGACCCCAAGTTCTGGCCATCAAACAATATAGGGGAAATGATGGTTGAAACATGTTGAAACCAGTGGATGCAATAGGATTGTCCCCTTTAATTTCGGAAATAAAAACCTTCACGCTCAAAGCATCTCAAACATGGAAGATGTACAGTGAAAGGGCTTTGGAAGATGATATCCACTCGAACATGCTATTTTGCTGGCTTGCATCACTGGGTTATCGGATGATACGCTTGCCTATACTCATCCTCTTGGATCACTGGGTTGATATGTGGTTCTAAATGTTGCCGGAAAAGTTGGGGTGTAATTATCATAGTGGGGTTCTAATGAGATTAGAATGGGGTTCTAATGAGGTTATAATGGGGTTATAATTTGTTTAATGGGATACCATCTGGTTATTTAACATAGCCATGGAAAATCACCATTTTAATAGGTAAACCATCTATAAATGGACCATTTCCATGGCTATGTTAAATAACCAGAGGGTATATGATATAACCAGCTGAACTTTAACAAGTTCCCGTATCAAAAATAGACCCGCCAAACCCCTGCCCCGGCAACCGCTCGGACCGAGACGTGCAGTTTTGTGGGCCTTCATTGCGGCAACCGCTCGGACGTTCCTGGCAGCCAGGCCGCAGGAGAGCTCACGACTGGGAAGTTTTTTGATCGAAAAAAACAGCAGAAAAAGTCTGGAACTTCATTCACGTTCATTTTAAAATGGATGATTTAGGGTACTATGGATGGTTTGCAATGGAAAATCCTATTAAGTGGAACCTAGAAACCGATAAACCATGACAGACCCTGGGCCCTTTCCAGCACAAACAAAACAAGTATACAACTCCTGAACCCAGCCTCGTCGACCGCAGGATTGCAAGGCGCAATTTCTTTGAGGCTCTTTTCCTGTCGGAGGGTTAGGTCTTGCCCCAAAAAAGAGGCGCTACTGAACACCTGGAAATACATTGGAGATATCTCCAATATGTACATCTATGTACTACCATCCCATGGCTAGCTGGGAAAATAATTTTAAAAAAAAGTGAAGTGCGATGATTTCCCATTTCAATGGCCAAATAAATCCTGGCAGACGGAGGATGGTGCCAAGCAAATCACTTCGAAAACTACTGGTGGTTGATGGTTCCTTGGGTTCCTATTGCCTTGTTTAACAACTTGCATGACAAATCCATGCTGAAAATCCTCAGCGAGATCAGCGAAAGAAACATTGGTTTGTGGGAGGTTTATAGTAACTATTGTTTCAAAAAAAAATCCAATGGGCAAAGGTCAAAATCGGGCACCCATATGTGCCATGGTGAAAACGTGTAATTATACTATGTGCATATATAGTGTATGGATGTGTATGGTCATCCATCCGTTCAGGTTAAATTTTGTAATATTTTATAATTACGTATAGGCTGCAACACGTTCTCTTTAGAGTTCTTATCAGTTAATTGAGGGATTATTTTTCAGTTAATTCGGTGTTATTTATCAGTTAATTGGGGGATTGTTGTTCAGTTAGCTGGGGATTATTTATCAGTTAATTGGAGATTATGAATCCAGCTTTGTGGTGTTGTGTAATGCCAATTGTTGAGTTATTTGGGGGTCATGTTTGACCATTTTGTGCGTGTTTGGGATTGCCCATGGATGTTGGTGTTGATGTCCATGAGTGGTATGGTTAAATAGTGGTTGAACTAGATAGTTGTTGAACTACAAATTACAATCAACGTGTGGCAATGTTCCCAACATGTGATGCTTTGGAATTGGTTCATGCCAATCCAGATTTTTGCCAGAAATTTGGGACGATTTTTGGAAGATTTTGGGGGACCCAGAACAGACCCAAAATGGAACAAGTTTGGCTTCCCAGTAACTGATAAATAATTCCCCAAAACAACTGATAAATAATATTGTTCACCAGAATAATGATTTATGTATCAGTTATTTTGGCAAAAAGTGAAATTATTCATCAGTTACGGGTAGTTATTCACCAATTTTCGTTTGCCACGTTGTTGCCAAAAATGTGGCGTTCCTGGGAATCTAGTGCTGCGACAACACGCGTGGAGCTCCAAAGCTTCCATCCTGGGCGGCAGCCTGGAGTTGGATAAATATGGCTTCGTATTTGGTCTTGTGCCCTGTCTGAAAAGATGTTCTGGTTATGTCTCTGGGATATTGTAGATGAAAAATCGGTACACACTGTTTCACCTTGTCAATGATAAATAAGATGCTATCTTAATATACATGAACTTCATTTGAGCTCAATTCTCGTTACAATATGCAGATTATTGATTCTTATTCCATGTATAGATTTACTTTGCAGTATTTTTTTCCTCATATGTCACACAGGCCCTGCGTGGTCCAGGGACCCCAAAGTATTAAGCGGCTTCTGCCGCGTGCGTTGCCAGACCTTCGTCTGGAGCGTGGCGAAGTCACCAAACGGAGTCTTGGCCTTGCAAGACTTTTTCTTCAAAGGCAAGACCTCTGACACTACGCTTGTGCGACTTGTGCGGTTGTCGTGTCGTCTGCGCTTCTTGCGCTGCGGCACCAACGGTCACGCCGGCGCAAAAACTTGCCCCAGTTGCAAGGCTCTTTGACCTGGCATCTTCATGGTACAGGATCAGTTCTGATGGTGCTCCACCCCGACCATGAGGAGGTACTCAATGCGCGGCAAAACAAAATATATCCCCAATGTAAATTGATAAGTAATCCCCAATCAACTGATAAATAATCCCCAATCAACTGATAAATAATCCCCAATTATCTGATAAATAATCTCCAATTATCTGATAAATCACCCCCATTTAACTGATAAATAACTCCCAATTATCTGATAAACAATCCCCAATTACCTGATAAATCACCCCCATTTAACTGATAAATAATTCCCAATTATCTGATAAACCAATTACCTGATAAATCACCCCCATTTAATTGATAAATAATTCCCAATTATCTGATAAACAATCCCCAATTACCTGATAAATCACCCCCAATTATCTGATAAATAACTCCCAATTAACTAATAACCCCCATTTAACTCATAAATAACTTCAAGAAAGTTTGATAAATAACCAACCATCCCGCAAGGACTGGGTGAAAACCCAGATCTCTGGCGATCCAATTCGCCACGAATCCTCTCAAAATTTCAGTAGGTTATCACTATAAAACCAGAGTTATTTCAGTGGATTAAGCTACAATGTGGGGTCCCCGTGAAATCGAAATCGCGTTCAGTTGGGGTTCACATAAGTCCAATAACTATGGTTTATTATACGCAAATAACATCAAATAACTATAGTTAGTGGGGTTGATAAAACAAACTTATAACTGGGGGGCACCACATTGTACTTATCCCACTTATTATTGTAAGGTGGTGCCCCCCAGTAGTGATGGTACTCTTGGTTTACAATCCCCAAAAAAAGAGGTCCCCTCTGGGCTTGTGTGGATCCTCGTGAAGCTAAATGAACCATTGTCCATAGCTGCCATAGCTGGCTGTTAGATATTGTTTGATAACCCAAGGGTATAATATATAATTATAATATATATATATATCCCCATTGATATTTTTCGATCATCCAAACAGAATTTTCCGAGCAGAAAAGCCTTGCACTTCTTCCCTTTGCCAATCGGCAGAAGCTTCACGTGTCGATGTCTCTCCTGCTTTTGGAAACATTGGATGGTGGTGCTTTTCTGGTGGGTTTCCAGTTATATAGTTACAGAAAGTTATAGTAGTTCCCTAGTAAACCCTATAGTCAACTAGCTAGTCGGTGAAACTTTCTTATTGAACTCTCAAATCCTATGAGTGTAATCTCACCCATAGGATCCATGTATGCTATATATGGTAACATTTACCATCAATATACCCCAGTCATGTTAGCATATATACCATACATGGATCCTATGGGTCATAGTAAACCCTAACTCCGTAGACTTATCATGTTGAAAATCGGAATCCTCCGCTGGTTATACAAGGTGGTTCCCCCGAAGTCGACTTATGCCATCTACTTGGCGCAGGTTTATGGGGGTTAGGATAGAACTATACTTGAAGGGTTTTCTGGTTGGTGGTATACCCACCCCTCTGAAAAATATGAGTTCATCAGTTGGGATGATTTTCCATTCCCAACTGAATGGAAAGTCATAAAATTCAGGTTCCAGTCACCACCAACCAGGTTTTATAAATCAACTGACAACTGGAAGGTTCCACCATCACCACCGTTGCGTGGATAACGCAAGCGGCTCCGTAACGCCATAGCAGGAGCAACTGCAGCCATTCCAACTGGGCCGACGAGGACTGTGAAAAGTTTCTGGTCAAAAAATCTCAATCATCGTACAATATACCCTCAAAACATGGTCGAAGTACTGGAATTAGAGGTTAAAACACAATTTTCATGGGTACTTGGAGGGTCTCGGTATGTACACCTAATATATATATATATACATATATATTATTCTATAGACACGATATGTGACCACTACATCTACAAAAGAAGTGGCGAAAACCTGTGAAGCTCAAATCATATCTACACGACTTCATTGGCGTTTGATGCAAAACAAATCTGTAGATATGCATAGTATTTCATAATAACATAGTAGATTCATCCTGATGATTCAAAATCTGGGTGCGTCTCGCCCCAAAAAAGTGATAAATTTGGAGCGCTGAGTATTAGACTCTTCCCAGTCGGAGAGCTGGCAGTCTTGATCCTTGGCGATGCCCATGGTTTTTTTCTGGTGGTTGACCAAAAAAGGTTGGTGGTTAATATATGATTAATATACTGTTAATGGTTAATAGTCATGGTTAATAGTAATGGTTAATTAATGATGGTTAATTATGGTGTTCTCTGGTTGGTGGTTGACCTACCCCTCTGAAAAATGATGGAGTTCGTCAGCTGGAATTACTGAAAAATATGGAAAAATAAAATTCATGTGCCAAAGCACCAACCAGTTTTGATGCGCGGCTTGTTTGATTCCCCTCCAGGAATGTCAAACGTGGAGAATCCTTGAACTAAATGGAGGTTTCAATGGGAAATCATCAACAGTTGATTTGTAAAATTGCCATGTTTGATCAAAAAGGTTGCAATCTATTCATTCAAGGGAATGATCATGTTTGAAACATCTTCACAAAAATTTTCCGGGTCAGACATGCAACCTGTCTGTTGGTCTACCAAGTTTTGTGGATGAGTATTGGCCCATCATTGGCCCATCACCGGGAATTCCCTGGTCGAATCTTTCTAACCTCCCATGTCTTGCCATTTCTTCGCTTAGCTCATTTACACATATGGGTATAGGTTACAACCTTGTAACCCTGGTGAACATCAAAATAGCTGGGATTTATGGATGTTCATCCCACTAAAAATGGTATGTATAGGTATTGATCCATAGCCATATGGGTATATAGGTTACAAGCCACCAAATATTTGGAGGAGGAACATCTATTCATATGCCCTCCAGTGAACTAACATAACTTAGGAAAATCACAGTAAATTAACTATAAATCACCCATCTCTTACCATAGCATGGCTATGTGACATGTTTTGGCTCCCAGCTATGCCAAAATCACCAGAGAATTCGACATGACATGTGACACCTGCCGCGACCTGCGGCCTTCCGCGGCCTGGGCTACTGGGGCCTCGAGCTCTAGTGCAATTGTCCAAGCTGTCACAGAGTTCGTATTCTTCCTGCGACCAATGGGACAAGGTGAGCTACGGAAAAAACCAGCTTTATTGGTGTATCCCCACAAGGTTTATTGGGGATATGGTTTTACCCAAATATTATAATTGACCCAGATATATGGTTGATTGTTGGTGGGGGGTTTATAATGTGTATGAGGGATTTAACTATAGTAATGTGGGTAAAACAATGCCATAAACCACCCATGACTGGGAATGGTAAACATACCACCTATAAAAATGGTGATGACTGGGGGATGGTTGATTATTTTTTTTACCCATATGAAATTCGGTTATAAAACCAACTGAAACATATCGTTTGGGGACCCACCGATAGTATTTGGAAAAAACCCATCGCCTTAATCTGGTATAAGACATCCCCCAACATATGTTTCTTGCGGGGGGTGAATCTCACCCGACACCCATCAAACCCCAACTAATTGCTGAAGAATCTGGACAAACATGGCAATGGAACATCCAAGATTATCCAGCAAATGTTGCTGCAAAGTCAAGATTAACATATATCCATCCATCAAATAACATAAGAATCCAGCAAATTCAAAATACATATATTATAATATATATTATATATATATATATATTATATATATATTATATATATATTCATCCATCAAATGATCATATTCATAAGCTGATTCATATTGAATTCTATCCCAATCATATCTTTATTTTTTCCCATCAAATCAATGGCCATGCAACAGGAACCTAAATTGATGGACCTACCATATATAAGGCCTATGTTTCAGGGAATCTCCCCACAAAACAGGGTCCAAAATATGGTACGTAAACCGTACCTCCATCAATTGGATCCTGAAGATCTCCCATTGATCAAATGAGCTTTACCCTCTGGTAAACGTTTACATAACCATGGAAAATCACCATTTTTTATGGGTAAATCCACTATTTCTATGGCCATTTTCTATAGCAAACTGTTAGTTTACCAGGCCGGGGAATTTACGCATCGCTCAACAGTCCTCCAAGCCAGTCACCGGGCTGCCACAGTCGTTGTTTCTCTCAGCCACGCTACGATGCCTGGTGCAGATTGGTACAATGTGGGGCCCCCAAACGATAGCTAAGTTGGTTTATAAGTCCAATAACTATGGTTTATTATACTTATAACTACTGTTAATGGGGTTTATAAACCAACTTATAACTGGGGGGCACCACATTGTACGATCAATAGAAGAGCATGAATGGTTGGGATTTACCTTGGGATTTGACCATATGAAAATGTGGTATATCCCCAACATGACAAGTTTTTCATAGGAAAAATGATGATTAACCAACAGATGTATATACCCTTATCAAAAATGGCTACTCACGATGTATGGTACACCAATCAAAAATACAACTATGATCCAATTATGATCACTGACCCTGGACAAACTATATGTATTTGCAAACCGGATGATTAATTGTGCTTTACTTCGAGGAAGATATGGGAAATCCAGCAATTTCTAACAAGTATATACTTATTCAAATAAACATAGTGTATTATTAGTGTATATATATACTGTTACATACTTATTGTAATTTACCCTCTGGTAAACTAACAGTTTGCTATTGAAAATGGCCCAGTCGAAATAGTGTATTTACCCATTAAACATGGGTGGATCTTTCCAGTTCGTTATGTAAAACGTTTACCAGAGGGTCCCAGGCATCGATGTTGTGGGTAGCTACCATATAAAAACAAGAGAATTATACATTTACATTCTATGATATACAATTTCTATACATATATATATATTATAAACATATTATATATATAATCATATTATATATATAATCATATTATGTATATAATCATATTATATATATAATCATATTATATATATAATCATATTATATATATAATCATATTATATATATAATCATATTATATATATAATCATATTATATATATAATCATATTATATATA
>Ga0126342_10020094_pt1 | contig 11265 bp, 8 predicted proteins | sample Cyp1metagenome_FD_92528 | JGI IMG/M metagenome (GOLD analysis project Ga0126342, IMG submission 92528) | Coral microbial communities from Lord Howe Island, Old Settlement Bay, Australia - Cyphastrea 1 metagenome | ecosystem: Host-associated > Invertebrates > Cnidaria > Coral ...
ATAATTTAATATAATATAATATAATGTAATATAATATAATATAATATAATGTAATATAATATAATGTATTATAATATAATATAATGTAATATAATATAATGTAATATAATATAATATAATGTAATATAATATATAATGTAATATAATATAATATAATACAATATAATATATAATACAAGCAATTTTGAATACATTCCATGCAGGTAGCAGAATCCTCATGGATTTTGATTTTGTCTTTGTGATGATAAAGACAGTTTGGGGACCTTGATGTGCGTTTGCACTGCAGTGTTTTTGGCGACAGCTTCCGGTTCTTTTGGCGTCCTTTTGTCTGCCATGGGAGGAGGCGCGTCTCTCCCGGCTTTGGACCCTTCTGCTGCCGCTGGTTGCCTCGGTGGAAGCCATCGACCCTATTTGTTTCCAGAGGCTTCAAAGAGTGACGCAGAGGCGGAGGGTGAGGGAAGGACGAAGATTTCCGGGGTGGCAGCTGGTGGCCGAGAATATCTTCAAACTACGCAGGAACCCGTGCCGGTGGAAAGGGAGGACAAGTCTGCCGAAGATGGCGGCCGTGCTCCCTGTCACAGAATCGCAGATGGTGGCCGCGAATATCTTGCCACCCCTTTACAGCCTCACCTCCAGATAGATCAGGATCCAAGTAACACCAATGCGCCAGCTCCAAGCTATGAATTGTCAAGGCCCGAAGAACTTGTCCGATTCTTGCGAGAGGCCAATGTGGCCTTGGTTCGCGGGAAGTTTCTGGCCAGGCTGATTGAAGAAAATCGAGTGCTGCCGCGACGTCAAGAGGCAGAAACTGAGAAAGACGCGTTTGTCACAGATGGCGAACTGGAGGAGTGGATCTCCAAACAACGACCTGTCATTTGGACCCTCTCCCACTCTTGGGAGAGCAGGGAACATGCAGATCCTTTTGGCTATCAGATCTGCAGGTTGAAGGAGGGATTCGAGAAAACACCTGCTCTTGGTTTAGAGATGTTTCACTCTGCCTGGTTCTTCTATGACTACGTCTGTCTTTATCAGTTCAAGCGGATGGAAAACCATCAAGAGGACAGCTTTCGGAAAGCCATGGGGAATATGCACGTGCTTTACGCACACGAGTGCACTCGCACCATCTCCATTCAAAAAGCAGCACCTCCCAATTGGATTGATCTTGAAAAATCCATTCCTATCTACTACAATCACTCAGGGAAAGTGGAGCCGCGACCAATAAAATCCTTGATTCTCAATGACACTCCTTACATAAAACGAGGTTGGACTCAAGCAGAACTGCTTTGGAGTTCGTCTCGGGCGCAAATGCTTTTCATTCCAGAGCTCAATTTGAGTATCAGTGGGTGCACCACAGATGCTGAACTGCTGGATGGGGAGGCCAGCAACACTGCGCAACGGGCCGAGGTTCCCGTAACACCAGAGATATTTAAGCAGAGGACTGAGGAGCTGGTGTTTACCCATCGGGTGGATTTGGATCCGGTCATCAGACTTCAAGCCAAGGTGCCTGGACATTTCCAAATTTGAACAATTTCAGATGTTTGAATTTCGTTAATGCAGGGTATATTTAATGTTTGTATGTTGCAAGTGTTTATTGTGTTTATTCTTTGAAGAAGACTGTGTTTCTCTTCTATGTCGTGGGCCCTTCCATTTTTCTCAAATGCGACCAGGGTGGGTTTCCCGAGGTCTTTCACTACAAGGCATCTTCAGCCCTCAGCCTCTCACTGCAGCACCTTGGATGTGGCTACGCAGAAACTCTGGATTCTCTGAAATGGTTCAGTAAAATACTGTAAAATGGCCAACATGTCATAACATGTCATTTGGATGCTTTTGGTATCTTTTGGTACCCTAGGCCCTATAGAATCTGTGGCAGCCTCTAATGCTTCTTGGATAATTAAGGCAGCTGACTGCTTCGGATGTGGAAACTCTGTCGGCAGCTCTGCCACACTACGTATTCCTGCAATCCCTGGCAGTGTCGCACTTGGAACTTAACGAGAAGGCGGCCAAAAGTCTCATGGCAAAATGCTTCAAACATACCGGGTTCCGGGTATTGACAATACCGGGTTCCGGGTATTGACAACATATTATTGGTAATAGTTTGGCAGCATATTGGCAATATTGGCAACAATTTGCAACATGCATCAGGTGTTGATTTACACTCGTTTCACATCGTTTTACATTCTTAGACTGTGTGTGCATGTAGAGATGTACTATAGAGATGTACTGAACGCGATCCCTTTAAGCATCGAGATTCCCCCTCTGAGTCATTTCTGTCATGATGGTTTGTTCAGTGCCTGGAAGGCATCATTGGTGGCTGTGCAAATCCAGATTCCGTGCAGTTGTGGGAATCCTCTATCACGTTGAAGCCATTCATTCATTCATTCCTTCCTTCCTTCCTTCCTTCATTCGTTCGTTCGTTCCTTCCCTCGTTCGTTCGTTCATTCATTCATTCATTCATTCATACATACATATATATATACGGTACGTATCTACATAATTATACATATATATATATAATACATAATATACACGCGGTCTGTACACAGACACACACACACACATATCTACCCTTGAAAGAATCAAAGGTGGTCATGCAACGTCCCACCAGATATTTCCAGTTTGCCTTCTAACTCCATGGCTTGTTTGTGACCTTGCAATTTGACGATATCCTCAAAACAGAAAGGGATTTACAAGGTCCTTTGAATCCTTCCAGAATCCTGAATCTATTTATATCTATTTATATCTATTTATAGCTATTTATATCATTTTATAAAAATGTGATATCTCATGATATCTCTGATATTTTTACCCCGAATTAGAACATCAAACCGAGGCCTCGAAAATGCTCTGCTGGAGGTCCCTCAACTGAGATCCATCAGCTTCACCGACTGCGCAAAGCCATGCCCTGAGCTGGCCATGGCAATGGCTGGTGTCTTGAAAGGCGGGGAACATGGCAGCAATGGCACCAGAAATGGATAGCAATGGCATCGGCGAATTTTTTCGATATCGGGGAGGTTCGACTTGAATTTGACGTTGATGATGTTGGAAGGACGACTATTTGGCTGAATGATTTTATTAGTTATTATACATGTTTTCTTTTTGTGTGTGGTGTCATGGTCATGAATCATATGAATTCATCAACCAGTTGAGTTTTCAATTTTGAAACAAATCACAGATGGGCGCATTGGGGCCCTGGATCCAGGCCGTGGATTTCTGCACCACTTGGACTTGACGGGCTGCTGCCTCACCACTGCGGGCATGGAAGCCTTAGCTGAAGCCCTGAAGGCATCGGTCGAAGCACTGGTGGTTCCAACTTGTTGAAGACTTGACAGGCAAACAAAAAAGAGAAGTCTGAGAAGTTCCATAAAGTTCTGTTCATTTGAAACTTATTTGTTTAGCTATTACTTTTTGAATTGCAGCAATGCTGCTTCAGCATTGGATTCAATCACAGAAGAGATTTAATAACAATTGAGATCAATTGAGCTTGAAATCAGATCTCATCACAAAACCGTGCTTTGAAAAACAACACAGTCTCTCGCCGCAAGAATAGACATGAAATACACATCATCCCAGTATCATCTGAGCTGTGCTTTGTCCAGGACAATTCAGTTTCTCTACATGAGCTGGTCTTGATGGACCTTCGGGAGTCCGGCGATGGGAAAGCGTTGGCCAAGGGAGTGAAGAGCAACACTTCGGTTACTAGGTTCATAATGCCGTGGGAGGAAAGAAAATAAGGAGGTACTACTGGATCACCCAGTACTATGGGTTTCTACACCCGATGAATTCCCTACAAAGGCTAAGGGTTTGACGACCATCTTTGGTACACGGTCTCTTTCTGCAGAGTTTATTCACCACATCACGAACGAGATCGTATCTCACTTGATGTTGTCTTACAGTGTCTTCTCCTCTCTGATGGACTGGGAATTTTGACTCAGTCCAGTCTATGGGCACACACATCATTACAGTCCCTACATATATCAGATCGTATATCAGTACATCACGTTTGACATCAATATGTCTGCTGAAGCAAGTAAGATTGCCACAAGATGAATATGGGACGAGTCATCATGCTATCTCGTAGATCATCGTAGATCATGCATGATCCTTTTGCTAACCCAACTCTGACCACAGCACCATCAAGAATGATGGTGTATTCTTTCGGTATTCATGGCATTTTGAATACATTCTTATGCCATCTTACGCCCAATGGTCATCAATTTTCATCATGTTTCATCAATTTTCCAAGGTGACGATGTTGCAAATCTACGGCACATCTCTCTCCTTGGAGGCCATTGAAGTCTTGTTCGAGTCACAGCTGGGCAGTTTGGGCTTCGGTGCGCGCTACCACGGTGCCGCCGCCGACGGCGTGTGGCGCCTGAAAGATCTGGGGACGCAGCTCACGGACGCCGTGGAAGCAGTGGCGGAAGGGATGGAGCTGAGACTTGGCTGGGAAAAAACATGAAAAAATGACAGACTAAGATTCATTTCTTGGGAAAATGCTGAATTCTGATCTGACTGGTCAACGGATGTAGTGTGCAAAATGATCAAACGGAGAAGTGAGGGGAATCATCCAAAACAATTTTTTGATAATATGATATGAACAACAGTGCTCTCATGTTCTCTCATTTGCCACACATGCTTTGAGTGACGTCACAATGGACATGAATCCTACACATGGTATATACGTATATATATATAGGGTGAAACATAATCTTTTTTAAGCAATCCAGGGTAATTCCTTTGCAGAGAGTTTGTGGTATGCTTCTTAGTTTGCTCCTGTAAAGAACCCCATCAAATGATCATGCCGCCTTGAGTCATTGAGTCCATCATGGTACCTCTGTACCGGTTCCGCCACGGATCCCACATGATACCACCGCCGACTGGCCAACTGGATGCCACTAGGACTACCAGCCTTTCGGAATTGGATCTGAGCTATTGTGGATTGGAGGATCCTCATGCACAGCGCTTGGCGAAGGCTCTGGCCTGCGGGCGGATCGAAGTGCCATGTTCGAAATTGGGGAAGATCATACCATCCATTCCCGTTGGTTTTGGCTGCTCAAAGGTTTTGTGAATTCCCCGTTTTGCTGATTTTCTAGAAATATCATGAAATATCCAAATCTAATGGTTCGTTTTTTTTTTTCTATCTCCACCTTTATATGGATGATGTAAACCTCGCAGACTTTCTGGTGTTTTCCTTCTCATTGCCTCAATGCTCCGATATTTTCCAGGCACTGAAGAGGAACCAGTCCTTGAGGTTCTTGGATCTCAGGACTTCGGCGGTCCGGGTGGGGCATGGGATGCCCTGGGATGACAGTGACATACACCATGTGAGCCACGGCAGGAGCGATCAGCCATTCTCTGAAGAGACGACCCGGGAGTTGAAGGACGCCTGGAATGAAAGCAGACCCTTAGATCATCTCCTTCTGTGAAATGGTCAAGGCACCATGAAATGGTGGCCGACCAAACAATCTGTGAAAATTCTGTACAGCTGATGGAGTCAAAACCATATGGATGGTGGTGTGCCAATGGAATTATCGATCACGAATGACATTAATAGTCATTGATAACTCATGCGCTCAGTAGTTCTCTGCAGCCGATGGCATTTTGTGGTTCAGGTTTGGGGGTTCACCGCAGGGTTTTGATTCACAGAGACACACGGTTCAACCTCAGCATTTTCAGCGAATGCTGACGTAGCGAATGCTGACATTGCTGTGCTTCAGAGGAGAAAGGGACTTCCCAACCCGCTTGGATGGTTGATTCCGTACCCGGGAAGATGTGGGAAGATGTTAAAATCGGGAATCCCCAAATCCACAGCATTGTCTCTTGTTGCGAGGCAACCAGGGATTCAGAACCCGTACATCCTAAACCATTGAGTGAACCCAATGGGGCTTGATAGAATTGGAACGAACTGCTGACAATCTTGAGTTCCAGTCGCTGCCGATGTCAGGCCATTCGCCTGTTGGCTTGTCGAGCAGAGCCCCACGGTCTGTGGTGAAAATGGCCTTGGTCGTTTCAGGTTTTGGAAAATATGAGATGGAATGAAACATTCGTAGCTTCATACTGACTTCCTGTAGACTTTGTTGAGCCATGTTCATTCTGGAGTCACTTTCAGAACGCATAGACTACGCAGAGACATTTGGTCACGCTTACGGTGGTTTGATTCATTTTTTCATATTTTTTCCAGTTGGTTAACCTTCAGACTCTAAGAACGGCAATAGGACAATTGGAGACGACAAGAATGTTTCATCTTCCACAGAACCTAAACGAATCACTACGTCCGTATCGTGTCTGCAGTGTTTAAAGTCCTCGGGACCTGCGACGTGCGACCTGCGCCCCTACAACATCCGAGCAAGTTCTCGCGAAAGTGGGGGGCCCTGAGAGTAAACAAACTGGAGTAAGCATGTACAATGTACAGAATTGATCAGAATAGATACAAATGATACAATCAGATACGTACAGCAACTCAACAAATTGCTTGGACCCGGATAGATGCATGTTTGTTGAGTCTTGTTTTCACAGCTTGTTTTGAGTCGTGGACCCTTGCAGAATGGACTTCCAAAATCAGACCCCATGTACAGTCAAGCTGAGGGAATGGCTCCTGAGCTGAAGGTGGGGAATGTTTCTGTTATTTTCTGTTTCAACTAACCGAAGAGGAACTTGCAAAATCCAACCAGTATCGTGTTATATCGTGTTACACATGTCATGTAAGTGTTCAGTGTTCCCGCATTTGTTGATCTGAATGGATTCGCATACCACCTTTCATGCCCAACAACCTGAATCAGTAATTAGAGTTCCAGAAGACAGCATCCAGGACTTTCTGGCAGTTGTGAGCGTTGATGGCGAGCGATAGGTTATTGAATCTCTCTGCCCATGTGTCATTTCAAGTTCTCCACGATCTCCACGATCCCCACGATCATCGCAGGTTGCTGCTGCACCAGCCGGTCCAATTGCAGTGAGCCCCAGTGGCGCAGACCTATTTCGTTTTGCCCTCCAACACCATACCATAAGCTGGGCAGTAGTAATAATATGTAATCAATATGCAATCATATGTAATAATAGTAATAATAATGAACGTATTTCCAAACAAATCCCAAATCCCAAAACTATTTCCACTGGCAGTGTCAAATAAAAATAGTATTCTATAGTATTCTCCAGTCCCAAAAAATCCCAAAGTGTCCGGGGCCCTAGGGGGTGGATGTCCTACGGTCTACGGTCCTGTGATTTGGCTGGCGACCTGGGTGACCTGAGGGACTTGGGTGACCTGAGTGACCTGGCAGCAAGTCTGAAAAATCACCAGTGGTTTCAACGCTTCAACGAGGTTTCAACAAGGTTTGAGACCCGGGTTGTGTTCTTTTTGGATTTACTATGATTTACTCCCAATAAAAACTCCACTGAGCCTGAAACGACCATGGAAACGTAAATCATTGTAAATCAAGGAAACACCATTTTCAGGGTAATTTTCCATGATATTATAGTTGTTTGTTTCAGGTATTGATACGCGTCAGATTTCTGAGAACCCAACCAGGCTGAAGAACATGTCTACCAGTCAGTACATGATGTCCTACCCCAGGATTACCCTCGTGTAGCTCGCAACTTTCCTTAGCTTCCCTGCATTCCTACAGTTGTTGGTTATATTACGGATTTTCAGCTTTCCTGTACTGATTATTGCACGATTATTGTGCAACAAAATACACAATCTTGATTCGTCAAGAATCCGGAGATCCGCAACGTACGTTCCGAAAATGTTCCGAAAATCCCAATCAATCTATTTATTTTGATACCATAGCATCATGGTGTTCTTCGACATTTCTGGAGATGTTTGGTGATGAAATCCCTGGCTCTAAGACTCTAAGGTGCCTGAGACCCCCAAACTGGTCTGCAAACCAGTGGCTGCTGGCAAGCCACTGCAGCAGTTCTGCAGCCAGGACCAACGGAATCCTTGGGTGAGTAACTGTGAGTGAATATCAAACCATATCAAACCATATCAAGTCATATCAAGTCAGAGTAGAAGCAGTAAAAGCAAAAGCACCGAAGAGGACATCTATGATGATCAGTGACATTGCCAGGTGAAACTCCGTGTGGCGCCCCGAATGTCCCAGTCGTGAGGACAAGGGCTTCAAGTGCCAAGAGTGCAACCAGAGCTTCGACACTGAACACGCTTTGAACTTGCACGTGAAGTGAGCCAAAGGAGGTTTCGCCTTAGTCCACCAGGTAGTCATCTTCGAAAAACATGTTCATATTTGCTGTGTTCATCTTTGAAAAATCATGTTCATGAAAAACAATCCAATGCTGTGACATCAACTTGACATCCACTTGACATCAACTGTCGTAATTATCCGTCTTGGAAGTGTATCAGATTGCAATCAGATCTAAAGAGCTGCTTCTCTGCCTCTAGGTATATTCATCGCTCCAAAGAAGACTGAGATGGGTGGCAGAAACACCACTCCCACGCAGAGGAGCCCATTGTGCTGGACACTGGCTGAGTTTCATGGATGATGGGTGATCAGGCTGAGATGTTTCTATAACATAAAGTGAAGCAGTTGGATTTGACCCAAAACCCAGCCCGCTTGCCTTTTCGTGCGTCGCCCACAGTGAGAACTTGGAAGCACTTGGCCCATTTTGAGTAGCCAAGCTTCAGAGATTTTTCAGCACCGAATTGGCACAGAAGAAACACAGAAGAAACAGGACCACATGCGGCAAGCTGTTGGCTGACTGAAATCCTGACATCATGGTGCAGCTGTGCGTTAGAATGACACGGAAGGTGTGGGATCAACTTGGAGATTTGCTTCCCGACATTTCCCGACCCTGCCTCGCAGCTTTTTAATCCACACAGCGTCTCTCTCTGCGCCTTTGACTCCGCACGTTGTCAGTCAGCATCTCGGTGCCTCACGACTGCGGTGAAGTTGCATTTTCGGAAGCGCATAGATGGTCATAGATGCATGTGGCGCATGTGGTGATGTGTCAATCCGTTCAATCCGTTCAATTCGTTCAATCAAAGCCAAGAAGGGCTTGCACACACGTTTGCCGACAATTTCGGCATGTAGCTCTCTTTATGCAACTTCTCAATCAACCGGTTCTCAACTAATAAAGGGATGAATCAATTTCTCGATGGTGATCACCTCTGAGGCATGGCACCTGTCGCTCCCATCAAGGCAAAGCTGGACCACCTTGCACGATGATACCACAAAACGTGATAAACATGGAGCAATGTGGAGAAGGTTTGAAGTTTTGTTGACCGGTCTATTTTTTCCAACTGATACAGCAAGGTTGTACAGAAGAGGTGGGGCTCTGTGGCCATCTCATGTTGATGATCCAGTGAGGCTAGACTTTTGTTGATTAAGCATCCAACCGATCATTTCCCGATCTGCTGTTTGTGTCTGTGTGTGGCTCATGGCCCTACTATAATATACCATAATATACATTAATAATATTAAATAATATTAATATACCATTATATCCAGCCTCAACGATCTGTCGACATTTAGTCGACATTTAGTCGACATTCAGGCTCCTTTGGATGCTCCTCTGGCAGGGGTCCTCAGCATTCCTCAGCGCCTGGTGGATTTTGGATGTCTCCGAACTGCTCGCCTAAAACTTGCTGGGTACAGTCGGTGAAGTACATGTCTAAGATTGTCTAAGTGTGTACGATTTATACGTATGTCTACGATGTCTACGTACGGCTTGGTAGAGTTCAGCTGCTGTGTCTCCTCCGCCGATTTTGGCGGGGCATTTACTGCACTGGAACCAAGTGGGGTTGGTAATGGTCGTAATGGTCGTAATGGTCGTAATGGTCGCGGACCGAACTTGGTCCCCAAACCTATTGGTTTCAGTATGAGAATTATGAGATCGATCCTTTTGGATCCGTTCTCACTCTAAGGCATTGTATCAGCCATTGGTTTGAGAACTAACCATTTTTCACAAATTTGTCCCAAGGACAGAATCCCATTCCGGACTAACGGCTTTATTTGAGGACTACAACGCGTTGAGATTGTATCGTGGTATGTAACGGTATGTAGTAAACCATTCAATGCAATCCGTGTGAAATTTATTTGTGCAACACCCATCCTTTTTGGGTAAACACTGTTTATAAATCTTTCGCTATGCATTTAGGGTTCCCACAGTGATCTTGGGCCTCCAGGTTGATGAAGCCATAGCTTGATGGAATCGATCACTTTGTGACGTTCCCGAAGCTCCACTAGATGTTCAAGTACTTTTTGTGGTATTTTTTTTTGTTTTTTTTGGTACATTTGTTTCGTACATAGTCATACATATAGTTTGTGTGTGTTTGTACGCTGCATGATCTGTATGTCATTTTTTTGTTGCCTAGTTAAACAAATTCAACAGTCATGCCATTGTCACGCTTGTTTTGTGATGTTTAAATTGAGAATTGTTACTATTATTGTGCAGGTGTAATCTCTAGGCCTAGGGATTTATTTCAGTGTTTTTGTTTATGGTTTTCCGTTATGATTCAGTATACCGTAGTATACCAGTACAACTTTCTTTCTTGTGCTCAGGTTAATGTGTTTCTTGTTTGGCTATATACTGTTTTCATTTGTTTTCATCTGTCTTCCGTGTTTATGTATATTTTTGTGTCTTCCATCCGTTTCAAGTACTTGCTGCATATTTGAAGCCGTTCAGTCATTTTAGCCATTGGTTCCCGGAATGGTATTCCCATCAAAAGACCCGGCACACATCACAAGCTTTCGGCGAGCTCCATCAGTGTATCATGATAGTAGTCATCCCAGTAAAGGTGTCCTTTGTGACATCATCTTTGAAAAAAAACACTTTTGGTCATCGAGAGTCATCTCTAGGATCACAGATTTTACAGATTGTAGTCTTTGGCGAGTCGGTTTTTGAAATACATTCCGCAGAACATCGTGGAACTGTGGAGTAGCCGGTGACGTAGCCAGTGACATAGCCGGTTCGTGAAGGATAGTGACGGTTAATGCAGCATCCAGGTGCCTGAGACCCCCAAGCTGGTCTGCAAGCCCGTGGCTGCTGGAAAGCCACTGCAGCAGTTCTGCTCTCGGGTGCCTTGGAAACGTGGATGGAAGTCAGTATAGCAGTATGATATAGAACAAGGGAACACCGCCTTGAGGCGGGTGTGGGTTTTCTACAATTGTGTACTTGGTGATTGAATCAAACATCACCTTTTTACACTGTAATTTACAGTATTTTGTGCTTGTGATCTATGATGTTTTGACGTTTGCTGCAAGATGTCAAAATGCCAAAAAAAAACTTTTGCAATTCCGCAACATCTGCTTGAGG
>Ga0126342_10020095_pt1 | contig 11265 bp, 10 predicted proteins | sample Cyp1metagenome_FD_92528 | JGI IMG/M metagenome (GOLD analysis project Ga0126342, IMG submission 92528) | Coral microbial communities from Lord Howe Island, Old Settlement Bay, Australia - Cyphastrea 1 metagenome | ecosystem: Host-associated > Invertebrates > Cnidaria > Coral ...
GGAGAATTAAACCCTTATTGAAGATCTTCAATGAATGTAGAAGTTTAACGGGGGTGGGAGAATTAAACCCTTATTGAAGATCTTCAATGAATGTAGAAGTTTAACGGGGGTGGGAAAATTAAACCCTTATTGAAGGTCTTCAATGAATGTAGAAGTTTAACGGGGGTGGGATAATTAAACCCTTTTTGAAGATCTTCATTGAATGTAGAAGTTTAACGGGGGTGGGAGAAGTAAACCCTTATTGAAGATCTTCAATGAATGTAAAGTTTAACGGGGGGTGGGATTTTTATATTCCCTAGTACCTTTGTTGTTTTTCCCAAAGGAACTTTGTGAAGTTGCATCAACAATCATCAACATTTGTTTGGGAATGGGAAACCTCTACGCTGCAATGCCTGGGCAAAGCCCAGGCGTTGCGCGTAAATATATGTACACGTATGTATTGTCTATGTTCGCCTTCAGGTGGTAAGGCCATGCTCTCTGCTTGCGAAGTTTGTATACCTTGCTGGAGACCAACACCAGCGAAAATCGATTCTTTAATGCTGTGAACCCAATGAAAAACAATCCCTAAATCATCCCCACAATGTGAGGCCCCCAAGATAGCTAAGTTGGTGAACATAACTCCAATTTCACTCTGGTTTATGGTACTTATAACATCTTATAACGAACTAGTTACTGGGGCTTTTGTTAACCAACGTTCACATCACGTTTGGGGGCCTCACATTGTAAATCATCCCCAGATGGTCTCCATTTCCATCTTGGAGTACGGTGCACCTGTCAACGGAAGCCAGCACCCCAGCGAGCTATACATGTCGACTCGGCGGCGCAGCGAAGTTTTTTTCACATGCGAACTGTATAGACGCCGAGCACAACGGACAGCTGGGGTCAGGAACTCATTTTACACATCGGTCTGAGAAGGAAAGGGCTTATAGTAGTTTAGAGTTTATAATATTTCTTGGTGGTTTAGTTTCAACCCCTCTGAAAAATGATGGAGTGAAAGTCAGTTGGGATGATTATTCCATTCCCAATATGATGGGAAAGTCATAATCCAGCCATGTTCCAAACCACCAACCAGCTGATCTTGTTGGTTTATAAACCATTGTCATCCCCATTAACTATAGTTCTATCTACCATAAACCATAGAATTCATCCACCAGCCAGTTACAATAGTTTCACTAACCTGAATTAAAGCCATTTTGGGATGATTTCCCTTACTAATTATAATAGTTTCTATAGAGCTTCCCTACAATGATGATACTCCCATCCAGTCCATCGACCACATTTTTCCAAACCCATGGCGATTTTAAAGAAACCATCTCAAAGAAGTTGATCGAAGATCATGTACCTCTGTTGATTTGATTTAGAATGGGTACTACGGTACAATATCTTCGAATGGAACATTTCTTGTACCATTTTACCTAAATTTTGATTACCAGATTTCCTTCCAACTTTCTTGGGGGGTTCCTAAGTCGTGTCATGGGGCCATAGGGGTACCCCCAAAATTCATCGCTGGATGGTCAAAATTTCATGGAACATCCGGAAAATGCTGATGATTTATCATCAATCATATTAATCATATGGATTCATATGGTGGTTTCCTAAGTCATGGGGGTACCTCTTTATCGCTGGATGGTTATGGAATGTTATGGAAATCCATGGAAAATCCCATGGACAATATCTATGGATGATCACTGGGGGAGTATCCCTATGACTTAGGAAAGCTCCGGAAACTTCCCACCAGCCTCCCTATTAGTAAAGGGGGTGTAAAAAAAATCGTGGAACGTGAGAATTACAGCTGGGTGAAACCACCAGATCCTGATTTTCAATTGAAGTTAACTGGAAGCCATGATCCGTTCGATGATTTACCCAAAGACTCCAAAAATGCTGCAAACTCTTAAGTTGATTTAAATTGCCTAAGGTGAAACTTTTTATTCTTTGGGTTCCTTCCAAGTTCCTTCTCAGATCAGCCTGTGATTGTGCTCCGCGGGCAGCAGAGACAGCCAGGACTTGGTGACTTGGTGACTTGGCATTCGGCAGCGGCTTTCGCTCTGTTACTTTGCAGACGATGTTTGCCCCAGGAATCGTCGTTCGGAATTTGCCCCAGGAACCGCGGGGTTTCTGTTTCAGTGGATCCGATCACGGGGAAAAATTGGGTCCCAACCAATAGCCTTTGATGGTCACCTGAGCCACCTGTGTTTTTGGGGCAGCTCTCTTTGTGTGTCACATAAAATTCCTTACGGTAGTTCAACAGTTTGCTGTGGAACATCACTATATGGTAATGTGGTATATAATTAATAGGTAAATATTATCGCTCATTTATGTATAAATAGGCAATTTCCATCCATTTTTCACAGCAACCGGTAAAACCTATCCGGGTCAACATCCGGATTTCCTACGGCTATTGAGCTTCTGAGGCCAGGGTGTTGCTAGGTTTAGATAGAAACGTGCGCTTGGACCAGGAAGTCTCTGTTGCACTGGGGGCTTTGCTACCAAGTAATACCAAGCATTCCAAATGTAGAAGGGTGTTTTTTCTGACAGAATGCGCCTAGTGCAAAAAACAGAGTCCATAAAATGGGGCTCCCCTTTATCATCTTTATCGCTGGATGGTTTATTTCAAATCAATGGATGGTTAGTCATGTTTTTTTTTAAATCTGGTTATTTAACATAGCCATGGAAAATGCCTTACAAATGGAGGTTTCTAGCTGGGAACATCATCTATTTCGATTAGGGCCATCCATACCATGGCTATGTTAGTCATAACCACAAAGTAAAAATCCCATGATATCCCCTATAAATCCCCCATAAATCCCATGGAAAATCACCATAAATCACCATTAAACCATTATTATTAACCACTATGAACCACTATTAACCAGAGATTTTCCAGATCCCAATAAGCTTCGGAAAGCTCCGATGATTTTTGTCACACGATTCCCAAGAAGCCAGATCCATGGGATCGCCCGATGGGAGATCCTATGGGATCAACGGGTGTGTCGATGTTCAAACTTATCGAGCCGAGGGGCGATCGACCAGGTTTCTGATCGGATCTCGAGGATTTTCTGTGGCGATCTTCGGATCTTCACAAAACTACCCGGTTACCCTCTGGTAATGACTAACATGGTGGTTTAATGGGATTTAATGGGATTTAATGGGATTTAATGGTGGTTTAATGGGATTTAATATGATATAGCCTCTGGTAAACACACAGTTTGCGAACTGGAAGCCATGGCCCAGTCGAAATAGTTTGGATTTTCCCATTAATAGCCATGGTGGATCTTTCCAGTTCGTTATGTGACAGTTTACCAGAGGGTAAGAAACACAAAAGAACCGTACTTCAAGGAATCTCAAAATGGTTGGATGATGCTGGATGTAAAAAAAATCCCCCAGTTATGGTAATAATATGCAATGTGACGCCCCCCAGTTATAAGCTGGTTTATAAGCCCCAGGAACTATAGTTATAAGTACCATAAACCATAATTATTGGAGTTATGTTCACCAACTTAGCTATCGAACGGGGGCCTCACATTGTAGGTTTTGACCCGTCCCCAAGTAGATTCCCAAATAGTGGGTTAAGCAATGGGGAACAACAAGAATCTTCAGCAACTTGAAGCATTGAAGGTGCTGCTAGTGACATAGTTCATACATGTTCATAGCAGAATTCATCCATGTGGCTGAACATATAATATGCTCTTGATACCCCTTTAGAAAGTAATATTACCTAGAATTTCAATGAGACATCTTGAAACCATTCACATAGCTTACCTTAACCATCCCTCACCAGTCTGGTGGCCAAAAAAAAGGTCTTAAATACAGGTTGGTTTTGTCGTTGGTTGATAGGTTTCCTGTGGTTTCCTTACTACGGGCTATCACAATCCTCCATAAATTAGCTAGTACCCTCTGGTAATCATGGGAAAACTCACTATTTCGACTGGGCCATGTTCAATAGCTATGTAGCAGTCATTACCAGAGGGTTTTATATTACAAGTCCTAAGAAATTCACTAAATTCACCAACCAGGGACTCACCCTATAGCCTCGCTCAAATCCTTAAAGATCATCCCAGCGATTCGTCCCTTAAAATTCAGTCGCCACAGGATGCCGCGGGCGTGAAAAAAAAAGGTTTCGCCAGTGGCTTCATTTTGGGAACGACATGCTGTGCAACGGCCCGTGGCTTTGCATTGTCAAATTTTTAGTGCGGTCTTTTTCTGCCAAGAATGGGGATGGCCATAGAACTCCTATAGCTATTTTTGAGCTGACATAAGCAGTTCTTGTTGGGAGCATGAACTGCTTATTGCTGCAATAATACAACTTTTTGTTAGCCTTGCTCTGGTTCTTAGAATATCGCAGCTCCAAACCATTGCTAATGAGCTGCTCATGTGGTAAACCATGAAAAACCTCCACGGGTGATTGTTTTCTGATGGACCAACGATGGCCATGTGGGAAAATCATATGAAAAACGGGTTGGCAAAAAAAAGGCTTCCTCCGATAGCCATGTGATGTGAAACTTCCAGAGGGTAGTTTCATTAGTCAGTTGGGATTACCATCTGGTTATGACTATAGCCATGGAAAATCCCAAAAATAAATGGAGGTTTCTAGCTGGGAACATCATCTATTTCTATGGACCATCTATACCATGGCTATGTTAAATAACCAAAGGGTATTATTCCCAATATGATGGGAAAAATAAAAGCCATGTTCCAAACCACCAACCAGTCTTGGATACTGAGTATACTGTGCACTGTACACCACGTGTTCAATTTCTCGCAATCATATGAGTCCTCGAGAACCAGCTAATCCGCTAATCCTCATGAAGGAACCCCAAAATGAAGAGATCTAATACTACACCAACGTATTTCATTTGAGCCATTCTGAAAACCTTCAGTCACTCCCTATGTCGTATCATTTTGGGTACGCCAAAGCTTACGCCATGCTTACGCGCTTAGAGTTTTTCCTTACGCGAAGCAAATTGAGGAAACCCTTACGCGAAGTCCTTACGCGGCCTTACGCCAGCGAGGGTTTCGCTTACGCCAAACATGTTATGACAAGGCCCGTAGTGAAAATGTAAAGGGAGGTTTTTAGATCAGCTCATTTAGAGCAAAGGACTACACCCCTCTCTATTACGATACCATTTTGATACCATCCATGGTTTTTCCCTAAATTGTCACTACTCGTTCGGAACATCAATGGTTCCCTCACTGTTTATCAAGGCTTATCAAGGTTTACCAAAAGCAATTCCACTTCCAATTCTCCATCGATTGCAATTCAATCTGGTCAAACTCAGCCTTTCTGGCAGATTCCCAACTGTCAGTTGCATGCACATACTGAAATCAAACCAGGAAAACAACGCTATTCTGGTTCAACAGGCTTCAACAATGTCAGGGTGACGACAGATATGTTTTTATCTCATTTACATTAAGCAACCACCATTCCTTCGGCTTTCTTTCGTGGATTTTCTATGGCTTCCATTGGCTCCCCCCATCCATGGCACTGGCTCCGTTCGCCGTGAACCGCCGTTTCGGGCCGCCGTTTCAATAGGCCGCGCCGAAGCGTTGCGCTTGGGCCAGCGCTGAGACTCGCGGCTGCAGCTCCGGTTGCTGGCCGGCAGCTGTGCCAGCTGCGTTTGGCAGCGCCACTGGAGCCAACTCGTCCTACCAAAGAGGCCGTGGGGATCCACAGAAATGTGGAGCTTTCCATAGCTTTCCTAAGTCATAGAGGTACCCCCAGTGATCATCCATTTATAGATATTTTCCATGGGATTTTCATGGATTTCCATGACATTCCATAACCATCCAGCTACAGTATTGGGGTACCCCCATGACTGTGGAAACCACCATATGATTGATGAGAAATATCAGGATGATCGGATGATGCATGAGAATACTTCGGGATTGATCATGATTTGATCATGAATTTTCATAACTTCTGCTTTGAAGAAAATTCGGATTTCTGAGAAGAAAATTATCACTTAACATTTCAGGATTTAAATATTTTAAATCAAGTGAGGATAAACATAGGATAAACAATGATAAACAATGATAATGCAAAATTAAGCAAAACAATAAGTGAAGATGCAAATATCAAAAAATATGGAAAACGTGGGCATTGAAGAACCACAAGATGGGTATCTGGCAACATGGGGCCCCAGTTAGGTCGATTGATTCGCCAACAGTTTGCTTCATTTCTCCAAATAGATCCATAGATTATCATAGATTCCATGGGGTTTGCATATTAACTTATATTAACTAACTGGGAGGCACTTCCTACATGAACAACCTCAATTTATATCAATACATGGTCACTTTTGAAGGGATGATTCCAAGCATCGAAATTAAGGGGACCCCGTAAACTGAGACACCGAAAAAAAACGCACATGTTTCACCACCGAAAGGTTGAACTTAAGCATACTTAAGCCACATTTTTAGGGAGATTCAAGGTGTAAAACATTGTAAAACCACTGAACTCAAATGACACCCACAGCGCTGAAAATTCAGCATTCATCATTTTGTTCCACCATAGACTCAGTAGTTTGTTCCTCACTATACCCCAGAGCACTCAGAGTGTGTGCGCGTATCATGCTTCATAAATGGATGCTGACCCAATCATCATCCCAAGCACTCTCTGGCTATTCAACATAGCCATAGAAAATTACCATTCTTAATAGGTAAAGATAGGTAAATATCATCCATAAATGAACTAGTTTCCATAGCTATATGATGCTATATGTCAAATGACCGGAGAGTACGTAGCCTTTTTTCAACGACCCAGGGGAGCACAGATTTCGCCTCCCGATGATCCAAACGTAACATGCAGAAGGCGAGGAAGAAGAATGGGATGCTGACCTCCGGCTGGTTTCAACCCTTCCAACAAATAGAATTAGAACATTTACCCTCTGGTAATTTAACATGGCTATTGAAAATGGCCATTTATAGTGAGTTTTCCCATTAAAAATGGTGATTTTCCATAGTTAAGCAGCAAAAAGGTGATCTTTGTTTATACATGTTCTGGTTGGTGGTATACCTACCCCTCGGAAAAATGATGGAGTGAAAGTCAGTTGGGATGATGACATTCCCAACTGAATGGAAAGTCATAAAATTCCATGGTTCCAAACCACCAACCAGTTAATCTTGTTGGTTTATAAAACATTATCATCCCCATTAACTATAGTTATATCTACCATAAACCATAGAATTCATCCACCAACCAGATCAACCAGTGTTCTTTTAATGCAATGTGAGGCCCCCGTTAGATAGCTAAGTTGGTGAACATAACTCCAATGTCACTCTGGTTTATGGTACTTATAACTACGGTTACTGGGGCTTTTGTTAACCAACTTATAACTGGGGGGCCTCACATTGTATGGATACACTGCGATTTCTCATGGATCAAACCACTTCCGGTTTCGGGGTGGAATGTCCAAGTTGGACCATCACTGGACGGCGAAAATTCGGAATCCAGGCGGTGTGACAACTTTGTTTGATACCCGGCAAGAAACGATATGCGTTTTGAGATACTGTATCTCTAGCATTTCTTACTTGAGTATATATGTATATATGAATGATATGTGTATGTGTTTAGTTAGACTTTTTACATCTGATATAATATGTATTCCACTACTTGAAATCTTTATTTTGCTAAAGATCAGCACGGATGAAGTATCGCCGAAGTGACCACCACCATCATACAGGAATTCATGGAGACGATGACACGCCTTGGTGACAAGCTGGATAATCAACTTTGAAGCTGCTGACCAGGGAAGAAAGAAAACAAGAAATGAAGCAGCTATGGAACAGCCATGAACATGGCATTTATGGGCACATAAAACGAAGAGGCGTTGCCACTGGCGGTTTTGTATAATCCCAGTGTTGACGAATTTTGGTATACCCTCTGGTAAACTAACATAACTATGGAAAATCACCATTTTTAATGGGAAAACTCACTATAAATGGCAATTTTCAATAGCTATGTTAGTTTACCAGAGGGTACATCGCAACTGGCTTGACACAGAACCAATTTCACTGGATTGATGCCTTCTCCCGCTCCTATGGCCTGGCTATTTCTGGGGTAAAAAAACCCGCAGTTGATCGTATTTTCCTTTTTATGGCGGGGAAAAAAACGACTATTATCATCTGGTTATGACTAACATAGCCATGGTATAGATGGTCCATAGAAATAGATGAATAGATGATGTTCCCAGCTAGAAACCTCCATTTATTTTTGGGTTTTCCATGGCAAACTGTTAATTAGTCATAACCAGAGGGTATCATCAATTATCAAACAAACCCATTATCCCATTCTTATTTTGGATCGAGTCGAGTCGAGTCATCGAGTCGCATAAAGTCATCTGGATCGCAGCGCACCAGCAATGGGCCTGGGGTTGCTGGTGACATTCGGGAAGGATCCCTGTAACTGCCAAAAAATCGAAGAGTAAAATCCATTTTCTATCTTCGGCAGTGATATAAGTGATGTATCAGGATGTAAAATAGAAAAAAACGAATAGTGATACATCATGATACATAACTGTTCTATCTTTTTGATCTTTTTGGGGGTTACTATTATATATATATACTGGTCCGTCACGAAATCCGCATAATGCGGGAGGAGTCTTGGTTACAGTTGCTCTATAGAATGGTTGGGTTGGGTGGAGGATTGAAAATGCAGGTGCTAAATATGCTTCCAGAAGGTCTCTAAAGAATCAGAAACCTCAAGAACTATATCTGGTTGGTGGCATACCTACCCCTCCGAAAAATATGAGGAGTTCGTCAGTTGGGATGCTGAAATTCCCAATATGATGGGAAAGTCATAATCCAGCCATGTGCCAAACCACCAACCAGTTAATCTTGTTGGTTTATAAAACATTATCATCCCCATTAACTATAGTTATATCTACCATAAACCATAGAATTCATCCACCAACCAGAATTATCATCCACCATAGAACATATAAATTGAGAATTGATGCAAAATGGAGGCAGTTCTTCTCTCAAGAATGGTCGAATTTCGGTCCAGTCCACAAACTTGGCCAATCTGACCCCAACACTTCATAGCGAAAACCATCCTGGGATATAAAAACTATATGTTTTTTAACACATTAAAAACAGACACAAAGAGCATCTGGTTGGTGGTGCAATAACCGAGTTTTTTCGTGGCGGAGGTGAACGATCCACCCAAAAAAACATGAAAAACAACGGGTTGTTCATAAGTCACCAGCCTGAAATATTAGGTCTGTTTCTTTTTGTCATGTGTTTTTTGGGTTGATAGATGTCAATAGATGTCAATAGATGTCAATAGATGTTAATAGATGTCAATAGATGTCAATAGATGTCAATAGAATTCAATAGATGTCAATAGATGTCAATAGATGTCAATTGATGTCAATTGATGTCAATTGATGTCAATAGATGTCAATAGATGTCAACAGATGTCAACAGATGTCAATAGATGTCAATAGATGTCAATAGATGTCAATAGATTTAAGTTCTTGAAATGACATGAAGCAAAGATCTGGCTCGGACTTTCCTGACAGGGTCGCTTTGGCATTCACAGTTTGGCCCTGTTTCGTGATGTGGAGCTTCTTCTGTGTTTGAGCACCAGATTCCATAAAATTCCATGATTCCATACAAGTAGCATTCCATGACCAGAAACGGTCATGGACAAGCCTCCAACCTTTTTTTTTTATGGATTGGCATGACGTGCTTCCAGGTGTCACATAAAAACCACCAAGAGACCCACATCCAAGAAGAGGATCCCAATTAGGATGGCTGAAAGACCTCAAGAAATGCGTGGCCAAGTTGGAGATGAAACGACTGAAAAAAAAACACCAACGGTGTTCATATCCCTTGCCCAAAAATGTTCCAAAGGTTCGAACCTGAAAAGTCACCATTCTTAACCCATAGGATCCATGTAATTATGCCATATATGGTAACATTTACCATCAATATACCCCAAATGTTAGCATATATACCATACATGGATCCTTTGGGTGATGGAATGCAATCTGCTAACCCTCAACTCATGCCTTTGTCTATGTTAGTAGTAGCTTTTTGTGGTGTGCTTGGTCCCGTGGCAGTTCATGCTGGGTATCAGCATCTATCCAGTTGTGTTGTGTTGTAGCTCACACACTCCTGGGATTGACTCGTTGACACACTTGGTGCGCTTCGACTTGAAAAGTATATATATCACATATATATATATAACATATATATATATAACATATATATATATAACATATATATATAACATATATATATATATATCACATATATATATATATATATCATATATATATATTATATATATATCATAATATATGTATGTATCACATATTATATATATATTACTATATGATATATGATATATATATAGGTGATATATGGTCGTAATTATAGGAACTTGCGGGTGTTAACTCACCATGTTTTCTATCCATAAATAACCCCAACTGCACCCAAGCGCATATCCATTAGAAGCAGTGAGGGAACGCATCAAACAAGTGACTAATCCTCAGTGAAACCAAACAAGTTCTGCACCAAATTCAACATAGATACTCCAAAATTGCCACTTTCAACCGGGGAAAAATCTCTTCCCTGCATTTTTTCCCGTGATTTGTTTCCGTTTGGGGAGTTCCAGATGGTAGTTCCTGAGACTTGCCAAAGTTTTCGAGGGTAAGATTGACATTTCTGTTAGTTTCCCCCGTTTCTTCTTGGCTCCCTCCCTTCAAGCTTGCCGCTCTTAGATATCCTGCAACAATAGCATCATTTCATATACCTAGATAGATAGTAAATATGCCCAAAATCAAGAAACCACAGGATATAAGAAAGTTTACCAATATTTCGATATCCCAAGGTTTAATACTAAAATGTCCTGTTTAAATCCCCCGAAAATATCATTAAGATTCATTAAGCCTCGTATTTTGGACAATCAAATCCATAGTTTTCCATATTTTGTTATGCATATTTTCCACATTTCTCGATATTTCTCTATATGTGTTCCATGTTTGTTCCATATTAGTTCCATAGTTTCATAAAATCTTGCCATCGCCATCACCGGTCCATGACCGCCATGACACTGCAAGCCCCGGCCAGTTCCAGTGGTACTGGAGGCATCAATAAGACGCGCTGCAGTAGAACTGCCTCGGGGCGGTTGTTCGGGTTGACATTTTCTTCGCCCAAGACATGGGGATGTGTCCTGTCTGGATTGAAGCTGAAGATACAGAAAAAAACCTACAATGTGAGGCCCCCCAGTGATGTGAACGTTGGTTAACAAAAGCCCCAGTA
>Ga0126342_10020096_pt1 | contig 11265 bp, 13 predicted proteins | sample Cyp1metagenome_FD_92528 | JGI IMG/M metagenome (GOLD analysis project Ga0126342, IMG submission 92528) | Coral microbial communities from Lord Howe Island, Old Settlement Bay, Australia - Cyphastrea 1 metagenome | ecosystem: Host-associated > Invertebrates > Cnidaria > Coral ...
CACTTTGCCTGCAGATTCACCCGGTCCAGACGTGTGGATTGCAGCGTCATTAGGGACAACACTAAGTCAGATTTCAGCCGCCTGTGACTGTCTGAGTTGGTTCATAGATGGGATTAGCATCTAACAATTCTCGGATTATCTTGGATTGCTTTTGAGCCAAATGGCTTGGGGCCATGTGGCACGCCAAAAAACCTTGGGTTCCATTATTTGTGTGTTTTTTCCTTTTTTTTGGTGAAAAAAACACAAAAAACAGACGGTACGTACCCCTCAATTTTCATTTTAAGGTGGTAGGGATGTGAGAAGTAAATTTAGCATGTCGAGTTTCGATGCTGCCCATATCTGCCCATGTGTTTATGGCGGATCTCATCATGACTATTTCCTAAGGCAGGGAAGGGCGGGGAAAGAACCCTGTGCCAGGCGAAACGCTGTGACGATGGCGATCCCTGGCTTCCTCGATTCCCTGCAGCATCCTGCGGCCCAAACTTCCCGCCTCCAATGTCAGGGAAGGGTTGGCTTCTGTCTTCCATTGGCTCCAGAACTGCATCAAAGATGCCTCACACCAATGGGAATTGCTCATTAGCTCAGAAAGGTACAGCATGTCAACAAGACGTCATGCACACTCATATATGGTGCATATATGGTGTGCAGTCAAAACTGGGACATGACCAAAATCCAATGGTTTGCCGTGTTTTCCCATGTTTTCTCCATTGAAAATGTCCAAAGTCACAGTGAATCCCCCCATTTCGGCAGCCTGGTCACAGCCCAGCATCTCAAGCTCACGGGCGTCCTTGCCGCTTTCGGTGTTGCTCCTCCAACCATAAGAGGGTCCAAGGTGGTCCAAGATTTCAATGGGTAAAATGATGGGAAAATGTGGGAAAATGATGATCAGCTGCATCAAATTTGGGGGCAAACTATTTCCCAACATTCCGACATACCAAAAATATCCAAGAATAATGTGAACCAGCTTTAGTGGTTGGAGCTTCTGCCACCTGTCCCCAAAAAAAATGTTCAGTAAGCTGAATCATCCCAAACCAACTTCGAAAGTAGAAAGAAGATGCTGCCAACCAGACTCGTATAGACTTTCCACACTTCTTTTCAACTTTCAAGCAGGTCTCTTGTGTGGATTGAAGAACCACGCAAATAGACTCTTCTAATGTCCACATCGTTCAAAGTTTGGGAAGCAAATGCTCCTGCAAATCTGCATCTTGCTGATGGACGTGCGATAGAAGGGAAAGGGAATCTGACCTCAAAGCGGAGCTGCTTGACTAGCAGTCAAGATTGTGTGAGGCAAAAGGTAGTCATCTTCTTCTAAGCCTGCAACTCACTTTCTCAGGAGATGTGTTGCCCAGTTCCCAAAACTTGTCCTCCAAAACTCCGAAATTCAAACTTCCAAGCCAGCAGGTATCACGAATGAAAATCCACATAATCACAAACAGAGATGACTTCTGAATATTTCAGAATGCAGGCTTCCAGCATACGTCACCTGCCATCTGGAGAAAGGACACGACTCGTAGTGGACGACAATGATTGGAGGTCCAAAAGGTTCCTCTCGGAAGGAAGCTCTGATTGAGATTGAATGCATGTCAGATTCGGCATTGTGAGGCATTGTGGGTCAGGTCAAGGTTTGAGTGACTAATGATGCAATTGAAATAATGCAAAATGTCACAACTAGTTCAGGCCAACGATATCCAACGATTGTATCCTCAACAAAAAACATGCCGGCTGATAGTAAATGCCAAGAACACCTCAAGTAGCCCAATAGTAAATGCCAAGTAAAAGCCAGCCTGGCGTTCCTAACATCTTCAAAGGCTCAGGCTCATGATTCATAAACCATCATAAACCGACATTGTTGGAAGCGCCGATTCCTGGTCCATGTGCACAGATGGTAAGTCTTGGTTGAGCCCATCTCGCCAAAGATGTGGACCAGCAGGTCGAACCTGCATCATCCAGTGGATCGCATCGGATCCTAAAGCGGAATAATTAGCTCATCATGATATTCATGACCAGAACCTGTGGTAAATCTGGTAGATGTTGAACATATCTTCTGAAATCGAGTTAGACATATTTCAATATACTGACATATCTTACGAAATTATGTAGTTGTCATATCTTGTAAAATGGTACATGATTATACTGCTGATACTGAGATTGCATCGATGACATCCCCGGCCTCTTTGGCGCCCACCCGGACAGCAGATTTGCCGTTGGCATAGGACTGAAATTTGTAGCGGTTCACGTTGACCTGAGCGTTGACCATCTGTGGCCGCTGCATGCTATGAGTGGTTTAAGTTACGGCAAACGGGAAGGCGGAAGACTACTATCCATGGTTTTCCAATGTTTTCCATCCACGGATATCCAAATTCATTCAATCCTTTAAGTGTGGCTTCCAATTTGTGTGTTGTCATCTGGCCTTGTCAGTCTGCATGAAGCAGCTCTGTACCTGTTTCTAGCCGGGCTGCATGGGCGCAACGAATGGAGCAGTTGGTGAATATGCACCAAGGCAAGGAGTCAATGAATCGCGAGCAGATACAGTAGCAAGGAGTCTAGAAAGTTTCTACAACACTGACTCCACCTCGGCAGATTTGTACACCGCCTCCACGTTTGGCAAGTATGCCTCACATGTGACTTCTGTCTGACACATTCTGACACTTCCAAGTGCCACCGAAAAGGAGCTTGCTTCGAGATATTTCGAGATTTAAGATTCATAGGATACATAGGATACCAGGGATCCCGACCTGAAGGAAGGCTGTGGGCACTGCAGCTAGCAAGTCCTGGCCATTGATGAAACACATGAAACACACCCGATAAACTTCCTGTTCCAGTGGCAATTTGCCAGCAGCTCCCCGATCTTCCGGTGTTGCGGTGTATACAAGAGCTCATCGTCATCAATATGGATGAGCCTCGGGAGGAACAATCCCTGCAACGGGACTGTTTCTAGAATGGCACTGTTCAAAGGCGAAATGAGAATCATGGCAAACATTGGCAAACCAATGTAAACCATTGGATTCGGGACCAACCAATTTGGGACAACTCCACATTGTTGTGACTGATGCCTACATGCTTGGGGCTGGTACCAATCAATGTGCATCTCTTCGCAGGCTTGCTTGGCTCTCGCCATGACAGCAGTTTGCCGGGCCTGGGACAGCAGTACATGGCATGGAATGTACAGCAAAACATGCAGGGAACCCAGCCATCCCAGCCTGCAGAGTTGTGTAATCATCTTGGGGCCGCGAGTCGCTAGAAGAGACTCCAACTGGGCACTGTTTCACAGTCAGAAATCTGAGTTGCCAAACAAGCTGATCCTGGTGTACCACTATAATCAATTGTACGCACTGTTTCGAGTGAAAGTTAATGTCGCATCTGTAAGTATGTGTAGTATCTCCCCCTACCTTTCCAGCAGTGAAGCAGAAATGTCAAAGGAAATCCCAAGCGCTGCATCTCAGCATTTGGCGAAGGCTTGCTGCAGATTCCCAAAGAGTGACCTGCCAAAGAGGATTGGCTTTACTGTCCACCTTCCTGCTTCCGATTGTTTCCCCATGTTTCTCCATGTTTCGCCCTTCCCCGGCGTGCCAATGTGGCACGATGTGGCACGAGCACCTTGGCCTGATCCTCTGTAGGAAGCTGTCGGATTAGCTCCGCTGTTTCGGGTGAGTCCTCAGACTTGATGAAGATGTGCTCCACCTTCGGTCACAGCCAATTTCAGACTTCTGCAACAAACTGTGTGACAGATCGTTTGCAAGGATATGCAATTTCAGACATTTCATGATATCATACCAGGTGCTAGGAATATTCTTCAAAATCAGCTTGAAACCCAACTTGAGACCCAAACTCCAGCGTAATGCAGATGATACCTGAGCGCCCGCGTGACTTGACCATTCAACATAGTTCAACCGTGTTCAACCCGCTGCATCAGTCATCAGGGATCAGGGTCTGGCTCAAAATGGGGTAGCATCATGTCACAAAATCATCATTTCCCATAATTTCCCTATTAAACTGGCCAAATCTGGCCAGAAATTTGGGGGGGGCGATTCCCCATTGACAAACCCATCACCAAATTCACTGGTCAAATGGGCCTGATCCATGTGTTGAGGTCAGGAGGATGTCGACTCAGGGTGACAATGGCAGCACTTCCAGCACTTGCCCGTGCTGTTTGTCCTGACTGTCCGACCTCGGCAATGAAATCAACGAAAGGCAACAGAGCCAAGTAGGAAACAGAGAAGGTAACCACGACATGTTTGGCTTCAATGGTTCAGGACGTTTCATTGTCTCAGGTTTTTGCAGCACACCAGCATTCCTGAAGATTGAATCATGAAGTAGAATGCATACACTGTTCATAACTTCATAACATGTCATGACCATTCCTTTGTTGCAGCACATCACTACAAGTTGACATCTTCCAATCTCCTTCCGCCGATTGAAGGCCGGATCCTGGGCGGTCACCGAAATCATATGCAATTAGATTTGGCTGAAAATAGAGTACCAAAAAAAGATCATGGTTGATAAGATATGATAAGATCATGGTTGATCATCATTTTCCCATTGAAATTTCAATTTGGGGGTCTACCGCGTTCTTGAACGAACCCAGTTGGCCCCTGCAATGCACTAGCGGCCTCTGAATGAAAGCAGTGGGACAAATCTGAAAAACCAGCGCAGTGGTCTCAACAAGCCCCCGACTTCTTGGAAGGTTGACACGTTGCACATCCTCAGCTGGAACATGTCTCAGCACAACAGAGTCTGATGGATTTAAGGCTCAGACAACTTCCCTTCAGCATGTTCTGCTGCAACCTTTGACAAATCAGACCAGGTCAGTCCACAGTCCATAGATTCAGCGCATGTTGCTGTAACCACTGCGTATGCTAGTGCAACTGCATTTATGTCATTGTAATTGCGATGCATGTCGTGGTAACCACCGCGCTTGCGATTCAGCAGCTTCCTTTCAAGCTGAGCTTGCCAACCCAGCGATCACCTTCACCAAAACGCACCAGGCCACTACATGGGCACTCGGAACCTGACTGTGGCAAGCTTATCGGTGAATCCACAGGCAACAGCTGAACCAATTTGACGGTTGGATTGACCAGCATTTCTACCCTGGACTGAAAGATACTGAAAGATCTGAAAGTCAACCTGATCATAACTGTGTGTTCCCCATCCACTGCTTCGCCGCTTTGCCGCTTCGCCTTCAACTGCACAGTGTTGCCATACAACTCCCAGCTCCTCTCGAGCCTGGCAACGCCATGGAAACCAACAGGGCCATGTCCAGTAGAAAAAATACGGAACATGTGTATTTATAGAGTCATCCTTGGGATCCCGTTCTTCAGGTTCCATCTAAAAATTGGATCCATTCAGAAGGTGTGTCAATTCTTAGATGAGAGGCTGCTACTGACAGTTGATCCACTTGCCACTAGGGTGAATCTTCGAAACCCTAGCATGGCACCCTTGGTTTGCCCTGCAACCCTCAAGAATCAGGTAACTGTAGCTGCACATGCCAGAGCCACTGGCTTGAAGTCGCTTTGCGAAAGATTGCTCCTGACAGGCTGACAAGTTCCTATATAGTCTAATATAGTTTTCTGCTTGGAGACACAAGGAGCGCGTTCCAATCGCTATGTAACAAAAAGCCTCAACTTGTAGCCCAGCACTGGGCAACAGAAAAGGGCCAAGACCTCAGAAAAGCAGCCCAACGCGAAATAGTTTCATGATGAAGCTTTCATGTCTTAAAAATCATGAAAAGTATTCTGAAAAATCAAAAAAAACTCATGACACACCTGGGCTACACTCCGGAGACTCTTGAAACCCTCTCCTTCACTCTGTGCCAGCCAAGTCACCAAGCGGCAAACCCAGAATCGAGCAAGAGACATCAATGTCTCCTGGGCTGGCCAGAACTTCAGTCTCTGTCAAAGTCTGACACTCAATTGGTCTTCACTTCACTCTATGAAGTACCGCAAGATTACGACCCATCATAAGCCAGCATGTCTTGCTAAACATGTCAGGATAGCACAGTCTCTCTCCAGTGCCTGCAGCTACGTTGTCAGCCCCGGAGACCCATCTCACATGGAGCCGGACGGCTGCAACGACTCTGATCCGTGGAGCCCGTGCCAGTCCAAATCCTGGCAACCCTAAGCTGACTTGATATATCCTCATAATTCCTCATATATCAGTCATATATCCTCATGTCAAGCCTCCAAACACACAAGCGCGAGAAGTGGCAAGATATCGCAAGATATTATGGCAAGATGCTTTTGCAGCAGACAATTGTTGGGTGCTTTGTACAAAGCTGGCTGCAGCTGTATCTCAGCTAAATGGATAGTGGTGTCGCGGGCGATGTTTCCTGGTGTGGATAGGACGAACGGTAAACAGCTGCGCTGTTTAGCTCTGTCAACGTAAACCCCAAGAGTCCTGTCGTACGCAAGCTGGAACTTGTCCAGAACATCAGAGGTGTTCGAGCAAACCTGCGCAATCGTATTTGATGATGCTTCATAGTTAACTCATGATGGGTAATACCGTATTAATACCGTATGTACATGTATAATCATGTATATACATATACCATTTAATTCGATGATGGATTCATTGTTGGAAGGGATCAGCTGTGGGGATCCCCATGAAAAACCCACGAGGCCTTGGTGAGTGTTGCCAGCAAAACCACAAGTGTTGCATCATTGAATTCGCTGCAGAACTCCTCAAGGGACGGGAAGAATGCAAAAAAAACATCAGTCCATCAGTCCTTCAATTGGCTTCACATGGAATAAATAATGAATTGTGATAATCCCTCACAAAATTGGATAGCATAACACCATGTAGGACCATATATATATATCACTATAAATCAGTACAAAGATAAGCATCGATCAACAGAGGGTTAGCAGCCACTGATCAATTGGCTTATATATCATCTGATGAAGTTCTCCTGCTTCACGGAAGACGGATGCACAGACTGCAATGCCTCCAGATTCATGGCTGGAAAAGGAATCAGAAACTCGTTGGGTTATCCCACAGCAACAAACGGTCACTACAAGGGCCGGGATCATCACATTTTTCGTATTGGCCCTTATTCAATCCCATTTTCTTGCCTTCTTGCGCTATCCACCTTTAGCCACTGATGATGGGATTGATAATCCAAGACATCACATAATTCACATCGTCGTTTTTTCCTGCCTGACAAATAGACAGAGTCTGCCGCAGGACCTCTTGGTTCTTGGGCGCCCGGCCTTCCTGAAAAAAACATGCACTCAGACTCTCCAAGAAGGATACATCATCAACGCAAAGAATATGTTTATATACATATATTCAAAGACGTTTACATGTACTCAAAGATCACATTTCTGCGTGTGATCAAGGCAATCATTCAATCAGTGCATCAAAAGTGTGGTCTACCCCCCAATATCCCCAAATAGCAACGGTTTTTGGTTCCAATCAGGTTCTAATCACTCTAATCCATGGGTTCCTTTGGGGTATCCCATTTCAAGACCAACCCAAATCCCAACATCTCCAGCTCCTTGACATCTTTCATGTGCTCCAAGAGCTCCTTGATGCGATTGCTTAGCATCACCTTGGAGCTGCGGGCTCACATGAAGGATGTGTTCTTTCATGCACAAATCCACCAAATCACTTTCCATCCAATGATACATCTATGCCTGATATTATATAATGTATACATAATATGCTATTCAATGCTATTCATCTATACTTACTTATACTTCTGAATGTATGTAGCGATAGATAATATTCTGTATCAAACAATGTCTGTCCAACTCCGTCCAACTTTGCTGTGAAGAGCACCACTGAATTTGAAAGGCCGCTGGTATGCTGCGTGAAGTCCGAGGAGTAGCCTCACCATCATATTTTATCCTGGAAACTTGAAACGCACCATCTGAACTAAAAGCTGACACAAAGGTAGTGATAAACTCATGTGTTGGGGTGCGACCCCAGAATATCAAAATTATTTACAGTATTTGAGGCTAAACGGGGCAGCTGATTCTTATGATTGTTGGGTCTACCAAATTCCCAGATCATAATAGACCTGCTGCAGCGGTTGTGGCAGATTTTGCCACGTGATTGACCTGCCAGGTGAAGGAGCGGCGACGCTCACGTTCCTTTGCGTTGGTAAGATGGGTCTGAAAATTGCCCGAGATCCCATTGATAATTCGTATTGCAATACTCAGTTTGCCCACTAAAACTAGCACCATATACCCCGTGTTTTGGGCAAACCCACATGGGCCATGGATACGCAGCGAAATGCCATGCAGGGAAGGCTGCAATTCGCTCTGCTTCAAGAGTGTCAATGATGTAGGGAACCTGTGTCCGAGCGTAAGATCGTTCTGAAGCAACGACAAACAACTGGCCCATTGATATGTGGCCCTACAGTATCAGCTTCACAAACTTTGAAAAATAAATATCAACAAAACAAAAGAAGACACATTCTTCTAGCCAGTTATTGAATTGATGTAATGAAATGTAATGAACATCAAGGAATGATTACTGCAAAACAAGCCGGTTTGAAACTCTTTGACGCCTCGTTCCATGTGACTGTAGCCTCACCCTGCTCGATGTGGATGGTAGCATCGTAAACCTCATGACAAAAGATTGTATTCCTGTATTCCCACTGCTGCTTGTACCACTGACGCCTACACTAGGCCGTGAGATCAGATCCCAGAACATGTTCCGTATGAAAATGTATGAAAGTATCACAAGCATCGAACCCATGTTTTGGCTTGCTTGACTCTGCCCCCAATCTGATACAGCACAAGGATTTGCGAAGTGTGTTGCCATCTCTGTATTGAATTATTGTTTTCATGCTCGTTCGTCAGCGACGGATCGGTTGCATGATCCTTCTGGCCTTCACCGGAAGCTCCTCAGACTGAGATGCCTGAGAAATCAGATCCAGCTTGACAAAAGAGGTTGCTAAATGAGCACGACCTCAAACAAATGGTAGTTTAAGTGTAATGTTGTAACATATTGTAACATGATAATGTACCTGGAATACGGTATAACCTAATCATCACAAACAACGTCAAACCACGGACATCATCGATTTTGGACATTATTCCAAGAACTATCATCCAGCCAGGCTTTTCATGCTTTTCAATGAAGAGCAACGTCCGTGAAAACCTTCCACTCGTCGAGCCTTCTCCCGAGACATTTTGTCAGCATCAACGAGGAGGGCAAAGGGGTTCTCATTTGCTCCCACCTACGGAAAAACTGGATGAGGTGCTGGTGGGTTTCTGTTCCAGTAATCTGGTTGATGGTGCTAAACTACTCAATTCTTGATCATGTTGCAGTTGCTAGACTTGCTAGTGATTTCATACTTTTGCACCCCGCGCATCCTGGTCTTGCCCATGTCCCGCCAAGCATTGGATGAGACATTTTAGACACATCATGACACATCCTGGAAATTCAAGAGCAATTTCAGCCAAATGTGCTTGCATTGTGCTTGGGTTTGGCAGGACCCAACTGATGTAGAAAAGCTCCATCGCACCCTGCCGTGCCTCCTGGATCTTTTTGTGGAGGGCCTTGTCAGCTTCTTCCGGTTGAGGTCCTGTAGAATACCAACCTCGAGATAGGCCATGGGTTTCCCAAAATGTCGTGCAAAATGGTCCCATGTTGGGGAGGCAGCGCGACTAAAGTTGCGATTTTCCCATCTCCTGTTGTCTGTACTAAAGTTGCGATTTTCCTCTCTAAGGCATGGTCCAAGAAACTCGTATCTTGGAAAGACCTTCGAAAAGGCCCCAGGGCAAATCCACCACAGAAGTCAGCAGTTGTTGAAACCCCTGCAATCAGAACGACTGTGCTGAACGCATCCCGCCTCCAAATACTGTGACAATCGCTGCTGGAAGAACTCGAGGTCAAGTGACCTAGGATACTCTGAGGCCAATGGAATTGGGTCTGACTGATAGCCAATACCCAGGATATCCCAGGATTGTATGTTGTGGGAATACAGTAATTATCTCAGTGGCCATACTATTGGGGAACTCATGACAAACCATGGGATTTGATGGAATTTGATGGGTCACCGATTTACCGAGACAGCAATTCTTGGAGTCCATCTGACTGTGATAATTGCACTGTACGACTGTACAAATTCATGAAATTCGCTGAGGCTTTGTCCTTTGGCCTCCAGATTCTACACAAACAAGCTCGAACGAGTTGTGCACGTCCACACGCCTCAAAGCGTCAGCCAAGCTGCTCTTGCTACACAGTCCCGCCCACCCGGTATCTTGAAGCCCTCAGAAATTTGGGTAGGTATACCCCAAAATGGCAACATGGCAATGCTGAACTGTCAGATCAAAGGCCACCACCTGCCCTCTTGTGCTCCGAGCAAAGCTCCAAGGACTCGTTCTGACCTGATGGCTACTTCACAACATCTCAACCGACACCTATCATAGATGCCAAATGAATCAAAATTATGCAAAATGATGCGAAGCAATTCAAACACATTCAAATATATTCAAATTTAAATAATATCAAATAATATTCATGGACACTCGGCAGAATGCTTGCTGTATCAATCTGTATCCTATCATCTGTATCAATCTGTATCAATCTGTATCGTATCATCCGCTCTTAGTCAGCCTGTCCACTGCTTGAATCACTAAGGCTGCAACCGCCTTGCACTTCGAAAACGAACAACATGGTCAGAAATGTTGATGAGAACCTTGGAAGCAGAAAGCAAAGTTCGAAAACGGAGTACCCAATGGGACCCAAACTGCTGCAGAATTCGAGTTGAGGCAAGTTGAGGCCAAATCCAAGGGGTGGAGGTGAACATCCAGACCGGCAGCAGCAGCCATTGCTCAGTCTCAGAATCCAAGGTTGGTCAAGCCTGCTGCACTGCTGCCATTCACATTGCATCCTTCCTGCTTCAGAGCGTTTAATGAGTTTCCTGAGTCTGTGCACTTGGATGCTTCAGCGATCATGGCAATGAAAAGCCTGCGTTTTTGACACATTTGGTGAGTCGCATAGGACGTGAGCTGTGACACTCGTCCATCAAGCAAGCCACGACTTATACCTCGATTGAACTCCTGCATGCATTTGGTTTGTTGTCATATTATTCATCACTGACCATGTATGCTTTCCTATCAGAGCTCAAGTCAGAAGCCAAGAAACGGGAAAGTATGGAAAAGTTTCAAATGCGCTGGGACATGGCATTGATATCAGGGTATCATTGATATTCAGTTTGGGGTATCATTGATACTCGGTTCTGGGTATCGTTGATACTTGGATACTGGTATCTGGGTATCATTGATACTAGGCTCTGGGTATCGTTGATACTTA
>Ga0126342_10020097_pt1 | contig 11264 bp, 10 predicted proteins | sample Cyp1metagenome_FD_92528 | JGI IMG/M metagenome (GOLD analysis project Ga0126342, IMG submission 92528) | Coral microbial communities from Lord Howe Island, Old Settlement Bay, Australia - Cyphastrea 1 metagenome | ecosystem: Host-associated > Invertebrates > Cnidaria > Coral ...
TGAGAGAAGATGTGAGAGAAGATGTGAAGATGAGCAGATGTGAGAGAAGATGTGAAGATGTGAAGATGAGCAGATGTGAGAGAAGATGCGAAGATGAGCAGATGTGAAGATGAGCAGATGTGAAGATGAGAAGATGTTTTACAGACCCCCACTATTGGAAGAACCCTGCGCTCAGACGCTCTCGGGAACAACATGTGGAAATGTCAAGCAGGCAAAGCGTCCTTCCTCTTCGTCATTTCCGTCCGTTTGTGTGACAAACTGACAACTGCAGAAGTGTCAAACTGTGTCAAGATCTGTCAAAATGTGTAGGGTGACCTGGGTATCTCGCCACGCCATGCAGCAACCTGCACCGGGGGCGTCGTAGTGTAAAGTGTAGGGTGTGAATTGGGGATGTGCAGTATAAAGTGTGCAAGTGTGTGCAATGTGGATTGGGAAGTGGGGAGTGTATAGAGTGTGCAGTGGGGATTGTGGAGTGTGGCGTGTAGGAATCAAATCGTGATACACCAGGCGCCCAGTCACCCCGAACTCATTTGGCACAGATTTTTCAGGTGACTGCTACGGCCCTGGCACATATAATTGGGATCGCATGGGCTGGGCTAGTTATGTTCATTTTTGCAGAAGTCTTCCAAATCTTAAATAAGAACTCGGCAAGTTAAATCCCCAAATATCAGCTTTTGGCCGGGGTCGAAGTCACCCTACATCTGACGTAGCATAAATCATGAACTTGTATATTGTACTGAGATGTACTGAGAATCAGTTTCGTGTAAGGCATGGCTCGACTTTGCACTGTACTTGCGGCAAACCTCCCACTACCTTGTGCTGGCGGCGTTCGCTGCTTCGTCGTCAAGCAGCCACCTATTGTGTTGCATTTTTGGAAGGAATTGTGGTATTGGAAAAAATGGTTTGAAATGGATGGTGGTGATGGTGACGGAAGCGAAAACGAGAGTTTTAAGCTTTTATCTGTGTCTGTGTACGAATGTGCCATTGTCCTTTTGGAACGAACTGTTTGTTTTGCCCTATCATTGAAAACACCTAGCGCTGTGGGACGTTGCATCTTGTGTTTTCATTTTTTCGTGGCTTGTGTTTCAGATCAGGTTCGATGTCGCTTCTTCAAAATGTTCAGTGATCCTTTTAATGAATTTAGTAGCCTACCCCAAAATGTAGGTAAATTTTGTGGCTCAGAGTAGGTGATGCTAGTCCAAAACTACTAAAAACATAGTAAATAATCCAGCAATAGTACTCTCAAAATAGAATTTTATAACACACAATTTTTGATGTTATTGATTGAGTTTTGTTTGCTCGTTTTTGGGACATGTTCGTGGGAATCGCCTCCAAATTATCTCAACAAATTCTTGAAATCTTGCACATGCTTACTGCTTTGTGTTCTTCATTGTTGGACTTTCATGGTGATCTACATTTTACTTGAGACCCTTGCGACAATTTTCCTGTCACATTCAAATTATTTGACATTTACCTCCAATTGTGGATCAACATTTGGTAGGTTTGCAGAAGCATGTGGCGAGTCTTGGAACACAATGATTTCACAATATTTTGCATGAAATATAGTTGCTTTTGAAGAATATGCTTGTGCGAAATATTCACATATTTTTTCTTGGAGACCATCTGTTGTTTCTGACAACTTGTACACAAACGTATATTCATTATTTACTTTTTTTTGGTGAGAAAAGTTGGACGTGGTTTCTTGAAAAGAGATAGATGTGGTTTCTTCACTTGAGAGAATTTACCTGAGATAAAATAATATCAAATAAGCACATGTATAGGTGTACATACATATGTATTTGTAAAATTTAGCTGAGAGATCCATGTAGTGTAGCTTCAAGAACCTCAGTTAGCTGATGGTTTGTTCGTGGCATTGTTGGTGCGCAAAGTGACGTGGGAAAATACAATGGCCCGAAATGTTTGGCCATCGTATTTTCCCGCATCAACTTCCACGTGGGACCCACTCATATGAGAAACTCACTGGTCGTGCATTTGACCCAGCTTTGGGTCAATTGGTCATGCTGGGGTTCCAAAACGATTTAAGAAAATACGATGGCCGGACATGCTTGGCCATTGTATTTTCCCGCAACAGTTTTCACGTGAAACCCACTTACATGCGCAGCCCAAACATACTCTTAGTACATTTGCAACTCAATATATATATATAGATAGGGTAGAGAGAAATGTGTATATATATATATGTAATATGAATTGTTACTTCATTGTTTCACTTGTATGCCTTTCATGAAGTTGTAATGACAGTCATATGAAGTCGCATAACCTGTTGACATAGTTTGCAAAAAATAAGCAGTTGTATGAACAGTTAGTTGTTGAATATGTGTATGGAGTATCTATGAAGTTTGTCCTCTAGTTTGCATGTAGTTTTTTGCAATTTTCATATGTAGTTTTGTATTTGTTTTGTATGCAGTTTATATGCAGTTTGTGTGCAGCTGTAAAAACTGCATACAAACTTGGGCTCCGATTTTGGGGCAAACCAGGTTCCAATTTCAGGTTGATTTGGGGTGGTTTGGAACATTATGAGGCACATTATGTGCCATTGGGCCTTGAAAAAAAACTGAACATTTTTGAACAAATTGAACATTTTGACAAAAATTGGGTTAATTTATATATTTTTTTGATCCATAGACTAGTTTTCCATTTGGGTAGTAGAAAAGGTACCTAGAGTTGAATTAGAGTGGTTTGAAAAAATTGACAAATCTTGGGGAAAAAAAAAACATGAAAACAAAAGTCTTTTTTTTTTCCGGCGACATCCCGCGGATATGGAGCCTTTGCAAATGGATGCACAGCTGCTGGAGGCTACGGACTGCCGCTGTCAACCCTGAACCCTCAGCCCTAAAATCCATCGTTCTTCAGGCCTTAGCCCGCTCCGTTTTTCGCATTTGTGTACTTTTTTTTCTCATGTGCGTACTATTTTGACCTCGCTTAGACCTCATTTAGGCTTCTTTGAGTTCATTTAAGGTCCCATTTAGACCTTATTTAAGGCTTATTTAGAGTTTATTAAGGGCCTTCTTAGGCACCTCAACCCCTCTAAAGTTAGTTCAAAAACTGTTCAAACTCGGGCTAGAGTCAAGACAAACAATGTGTTCTTCCCCCACTGATTATTCGAAACCCACTCTCTTTGCTCTAGTTTAGCTACACAGTAGGTAGGGACAATGGGAATTTTGTTCATGCATTCCATCAAATCTCATTAAATCCCACTAAGTCCAATGAAATCTCATTAAGTCAAAGTCATTTCCATTGAGTTCCATCAATTCCCATTAATTCCCTTTCCTGTCCTTTCTATCCCATTAAATTCCTTTCACTTCACTTCATTCATGGATTTCCTTTTCTTTCCCATAAAGTCATTAAGTCACATTCAATCCAGGTGTCCTTTCATTTCCTTTCATTTTCCTTTCTCTTCATTTTATGGATTTCCTTTCTTTTCCATTAAGTCCCATTAAGTCCAATAAAATTTCAATCTCATGAAATGCCAACAAGGCCTCCAAGTAATTCGCAGCGATTCCCATTAATGGTCCTTTCATTTCCTTTCACTTCATTCATGGATTCTCTTTTCTTGCCCAATAAGTCCAATTAAATCTGATTGAGTCCAATTTATTCCCACAAGAGTCCATTAATTCCCATTTTGAAAATCCCATTAAATCGGGTTATCTCATTAAATTCCATTAAGGCCTCCTAAGTCCCATTAAGTCCCATTGAGCCCCAATAAGTCCCATGCCATATAGAAAACTAAGAAAACTATGTAAGAATTTTATAGTTCCCTCCTACACACTGAGACATGATCGCATCACTGGTTGGGCATCGGTCTTCGCTTGAGCGCCATCCATTTTCCCTGTCCATTCGGCAGGTGAGTTGTTACACACTCCGAATAGCGGTTCCATAGTCAACCATCCTGCTGTCAAAATGAACCAACACGGTTTGTGGTATCTGCTCATAGCTCCCTCCTACACACTGATAGATGATCACATCAGTGATTAATTAATTTAATGATTAATGAACCTTTCGCAGTTTCGCCATGTAGATGCTTATGCCGAGACATTCATGTGATGCTTTAGATCAAGGAAAACATCCTTGGCAAATGTTTTCTTACTAGTCCGTCTTTAACAAATCTAAGAATTTCACCTCTGACAGTTTTATTTAATATACGAATGCCCCCACCCACTATCCCTATCAATCATTACCTCAGCTGCAGAAACCAAGCGAACAAAGCTGATGTCCTATTTCATTTTTTATTCCATGCTAATGTATTCAAACCGCAGGCTTGCTTGAAACACTCTAATTTGTTTAAGGCAAATGTCCCAAATACTGCACCACACAGTCGAGTGCAAATACGTTCTTCAGGAAGATGTCAAAGCTGAACCAAATGACACTCAGAGGGCAGACCGGTCATCCTCAACAGAAATCCAACTACGAGTCTTTTGACTACAACAACATTAATATACACAATAGCTGGAATTACCGCGGCTGCTGGCACCAAACTTGCCTTCCAACTGATACTCATGAAGAGGTTTAAGTTTTTCTCATTCCAGTTATTACAAAGTATGGATGCCCTGTATTGCTGTTTCTTGTCACAAGATCCCTGTCAGGATTGGATAATTTGCGCACCTGCAGCCCTCCTTAGATGTGGTAGCCGTTTCTCAAGTTCCCTCCAGAATCAAACCCTAATTTTCTGCTACCCGTCATTGCTACGGTAGGCCAATGCCCCAGTCGGAAGCTGATAGACCCAAAACTTTAATGACGCATCGTCGGCAAGGCCACACGACTCCTCAAGTTATCATGGGTCACCACATGACCACGTGAAACCTGGGTAGGTTCTGTACTTTAAATACACAACCCTCTTGCGAAGTTGGGTTTGGATGTATGTATTAGCTCCAACATTACCACAGTATACCACAGTTATCCAAGTAGCGGCAACCATCAAAAAAATATAACGACTTTAATGAACCATTCGCACTTTTGCCACGGAGGTGTTTGTGTACTGAGACATGCATGGATTAATCTTTGAGATATATGACTACTGGCAAGATCAACCAGGTTTGCTTTAAATGCCCGCGCAATGGCAAAATCAATAATATCAAACCACATGCGCTATTTCGAATACGCATTGAAAACAAATCTGCAAACAACACCAGCTTAGGTTTGAACAATTGCAGCTATATATTTGTTCGACAACGCTTCGGCTGAGTTCCAAACCTTGCATGGTTGGATTTTTTTCCATTGGGTGCTGCATGCATCAGTTGGCCCAAGTGCTTGAAACCAAAATATAAATGTGACATACTTTAGAGTAAACTTTAGAGTTAAATATTTTAAGTCTGTCACAGCATCTGACACCCTGCCACTATGACAGACATGAAAAGAACAATGGAAAAAAAAACAATGGGTCGCTGTTGGCCTAAAACCGCCTAATGATCTAGAATGACCCAAAGTAATCACAACTTAGATCATAGTGAACTGACTGTTTTTAGATCACAGTGAGCTGTTTTGTTCCAGGTTCTCATTTGCTTTGTGTTGTCTTCCAAATTTGCTCAAGGCAAAACAAGGCTGCACACTTTCCGGAAGCTGCAGTGGCATTCCCATTTTTAAGTGTCTGGAAAGGTTTGCAAAAGGTCGCAAATTTAGCGCAGGTGGATCTCGCAGGTACATATAAGATTACGTCATTTTCTGGACCTTTACGTTAACAAGGAAGGGCTTGCGAAGATTCAACATGGGAGCTGAAAGCACAACGCATCCACATCCCAACAGCACAACAGGCCTCCAAGGAAGAGAAAATAGGCACCGGTCAGCTGGAGCCAAAGCAACCAATGTGGTCCCAAAGAATCGCACCAATCTTTTGCATACAGTGGCCCCAACCAATTACCACATTTGAATACATTTGACTTCGCCATCAAAGGGTGCATTCTGCATGGTGCACTATAATTGAGCTGATGTTCAGTTATCAGTCATCCAGTGGATGGATGCCCAAAAAGATTTCAGATTCACAAGCGCAAAACACGCATCTGACGCACAAACAGTCTGTGTCGGGTAGAATTCTCAGCTTCAAATTTTTCGTCTTGCACTTGAGGAACCTTCATCTTGCACGAAAGCTCCAAATGCCCAAACTGAAACATCTTTTACCTTAAAATACACTGCTGCCTACCAGCCTGTCTCAAGTTAGGCAATGCTGAGACTTATTATTTGCAGGTGTAAATTTTCACGGATTGCCTCATGATTGACAATTCTTGACCTGGCCCAGCAAAAGGAGCCTCCACTTTGAGACAGCGCACGGATCCAATAAATTCCAGGTTTGGACATGCGCATGGCCATGCAGGAACACGTCACCATTCCAATAATGGACGAACTTGATTGATCTTGCAACATCAAGTCACAAAACTGCAATAATTTATGACAAGCAAGTGTTGAGAGAAACTCTTGGTCCCCGCAATCCAGCAACAAGACTTTGAAAAGGTCAACATGAAACCAAAATACACCACACCATAAGAAGATTCTTCTGTGTCATCTGGATTCATCTGGCCATTTTGAGATCCAAACCTAGCAGCATAGGCTAATCACACATCGAGCCATGTCAGGCCACCGGAGACGGCGGTCATTTTGATGCTGTTGTGATGCTCACTTTGAAGCCAATCACTGGTCCAGGAGTTGCGTCTCGGAGAACTCCTTGAACACGGCAATCAGAAACTCTTTCAATTTTGCCCGGTTTCGCCATGGTAACGCATTGGTGTGATACCTGCCAAGTGCTAAATAAATCGTAGAAGTGCTTCACATGCGAACATCGTGCTGCCCTATTAATAACTGACAGTTGGTCAATGCCAAGTAAGTTTGGTCCCTGGATGTCCCTGGGTTGCATGCCAACTTACAGATATCCCAAACATCCTACCTACTACGTTTTGACTTCCAATGATTGTTTCTCACTCTAGATGGAGGACTCCTAAATTGGTACCAAAAAAACACTCTGGCCATTGCTTAAAAAACAGGAAGGACTGTTCGAGCATTCAATGATTCATAATGATTCTTTTGGAGGGTGTTGCCCAAGGGCCTCAGAGCCAGCACTGCCACCACTGCTGGAAACAGCTTCGCGGCATCTTTGGCCACTGGAAACAGCTGCTCGTTCTGCCCTTTTCCCATCACCTCACAGGGGGTAAACCCATGGCTTCTTAGGCAACATTGTTTCATCTTCATCCATCTTCATCCATCTTCATCCCATATCTCGTGTGACCTGTTTGGTGAATGGGATCGCGTGGGGTCTGGGCGGTTTTGCGACCCAGGCCTGTTTTGTAGCAACATCGATGCCCTCGAAGAGAACCAGCTTCTGGGCCTCACCAGACTGCAAAGCCAAACTCGTCACGATGGCTTCTGCGCAGCGCGTGGCCACCTTCGGCAAGTCCATGTTGCCCACCTGGCTACCAATGGAATCCAAAAATAGGTGACTTATGGTGACTTCATTCCACATGTCATGACAAGGGCGTCAATTGACAAGTTGAATGAAGCTTCAATTGTTCAAGTATGAAGGTACCCAGTGGAATAGCCAACAAAACCAGAAGCATTATGGGGCCAGGGAATAGATAATTAGTCTTAGGACCCTTAACATCCCTCAGCCCAGATCAACATCACCTGCTGCCAAGCACGCAGCAGAAAGCGCAGAAGCTGAGATCCGTTGAGGATGAAAATGTGAAGAATGGCTGACTTGAAAGACGTGAATTCTCCAGTTCCAAGCAGTTGCATCCGCACTTCCTCCACATCCTTGCAACGTGGCTTAGTCAAAGCTTCAAGATTGCAGCCATTAGCCTGCGGCAATGACGCAATTTCCTTGGCTGCACAGCTGCTGAAAGTTCTGGAATGATTTTGTGAACTTTTGGAAAAGTACGGAGCTATCATGGGGTCTTTCCGCGACAACCCCATGGAGTAAAACGAATACCACGCACAACCATACCCTGAATGGAAGACAAGCATCTTTACTGATTCCTGTTGTGGCTTTCAAACAGAGTTGCACCTCAGGCGCGCTTGCAGGACCAGTTAACTTTAAGCCCCCGGATTGCGCAGTTGCAGCCTGAAACAGCTCGCAGGAAATGCTCGCTGCCGCACGGTTGTTGGCCGAGGGATCTCCCTGTGAATCGGCATCCATCGGAAGAAGGAGCAACGGTGCCAGAAGCAGTTGCCGCTTTTGGACATCTGGACATCTTCGGTACGCAGCTTGCAGCTCATCCAGAGAATAAAACCGCCTGCCAATGACTTCCTGATGTTCCTTAGGCAGTCCGGCAGCGTGAACGCAGGCCAACAGGTCACTGTGGTCTCGGTCACTGCTTTCAGATGCCTTTTTCAGGGCATCCAATGGGACTTTCGGACAGCAGGACATGTCTTTGATGACTGAGCTCCAGGAGCCCAAACAGGTGGCTGTGTCCGTGGCATTGGACGTCAGCAACACGAAGCATCGCTGTTCCAGCAGGAGCCTCTTCGGCGTTGTGGGCATGGGGTCAAAATATGGCAAACTGCGGCAAAGCAATACAGACTCGGGGACTAACTCCTTCGATCTTTGGAAGGGAAACCTGTACCTGTACCTGTAACTATTGTATATGTCCATGTCTTTTTGATACGAACTTGTTTGGCTGATAGAAATTTTGTTGCAGGCACTAAGAATCCATCTGCTTCATCATCCTTGCCTTGCCAGAAGACACAGTACATCCAGAGATTCGCGCAACGCAGTATCTGAATGGCTTGGGGCAATGGGATCAGCACCATACGCCACTTGACGCGGAGCTGTGGAGATATCGCCTTCCAACAGCAAGGCACTCGGAAGCCGACTGGCACTCAGGCGCCGCAGTTGCCTCAGATGATCACCTTTCGCAGATCTGCCGATCAAGTCTCGCATGGTTTTGCGTTCAATGCAAACACCAAGAGCTTCTGCAGAACGCGTCCACAGGTAGTCACCTCAGCTGAGCAGGAAGAATAGGGAAATCACACAGCAGGTGTAGCATCAAACAATTTTTCTTGCTGTGATCTGAAGAATTCAACTGCTTCTATTTCTTCTGATCAGTCAGACATGTTTTGCCACATGCCCGCCAAGATCCGCCAAGAAACCCATTTTGAGCTGTTGATGTTGCACCAGCACTGTGCCTTCCAGTCTCTTTCGAAGCTCCTTTTGGGACATGGCCCCCCAAATGAACAGCCAAAGTGTATTTTTCAGCTGCGCAACCCTTGCACCACACGGGCAGCCCGACAAATGAGCTTGTCAGACACTGTATTATTTGATAGTTTTCCATCAGGAAGTGAATGATCAACTCTCAAACAATGCTGTGCGGACCCTTTTCGGCGACTGCAAAAAACATCGAGATCATCCTCTCTGTGTGCCAACAAGCAAAAGAAAACAACAGTGCAGGTCAGTGAAATCCCACCGTTTCCGTTCTACATGCTCTGAGCCCCCCAAAAAACAAGAAAAAAGGTAATTCCAACTTGGATACCCTATATCAACTCCGAGCTCCTCATAGATATCTCGTGGACTTGCGTCTTTGCACCGCTCCTTGAGATCGACTGTCAAAGCCTCGAGTTCTTCAAAAACATCAAAAATCATCAAAGTTTTCACATCTCTGAACCCTGAACAGGTCTGATCTTTGACATGATTCCAGGGAACCAGGTCGTCTACCGACGAATCATCTGCCAGCTGCGAATCATCATCCAACTCCATTGGGGCAGCGCCTAAGCTGCCACGGAAATAGCGGCTGCACATGGAAGATGAACTTTCTTACGCAGCTGCTTGCCATGTTGTCAGTTGTCACTGGATTTTTGGGAAACAAGGGGGAGCAAAAGAAGAAGAGGCTCAAACCGGTAAACGCTCACTAAACATGTAGAACCTTCAACCCAGAAAGTGATTTTGGTAGTCCTTCATACACCGCAACCTCGAAACTTTGCTGCCACTTTGAACATCCATTGAGAGACATGTCACAGCAGAGTCACTGGGATGCATTCGATAGGATTGGATCAAAGTACTGTAGGCTTCTCCCTGTACATCGCCCTCTCTGTGTTCATCAAAATGCTTTGGAGCTAGATGCTGGGATGTTGTCAATTTCTCCACACAAGAGGGGAAACACATGATTCTGATGTTGGATGTGGGGGCGTTGGGCGAAGTGTCTGTGAGGAGCTCTCAGATTTGCAAAAACTGGAACTTAAGGTGTCACTTCCAAGTTTGCTTTGCAGCCAAGACACTCTTGGAAGCCAGCAGTGTTGGAAACAGCGCTGGTGATGGTGGAGCATCCTGGGACGAAGCCGATTCCAGCGAAAGTCGCAAAGCCTCTTGTAGATCCTTCTCCTCATCCTGAGGGGTGGTGTTTGTGCGAGTGGGCACGTCTTGCAATGAAAGCTCCAATGCCTTCCTCATCTCCTCATCCTCATCCGTCCCTGAGGAATCTGAGGAACTTGAAGAACACTCGTCCTCTTCGGGCATGGGCGCGGCAACCACAGGAACAGCTGAGGTCCGAGTCTGCGGTGCTTGTGATGCTTGTGGCGTCCCTTGTGATGTCTGGCTGATCCTGGGCTTTTTCACCCCACGCACAGATGCAGCTGACATGCGCCTTTCAGCAGCCATGGCTGATGCTTCTCGCTTTCCATCCATAGATAGCCGACCCCCCAACTTGTGACCTGGACCACTTGGACCATTTGGACCACTTGGACCGGAGGGACCGGCGGGACCTGGAATAGCTGCACAAGCAGAAGACATTCTGGAAGGAAGTGGGAAGTCCAGACTCATAGCTGTTGCGGGAGTTGCTGACATTCCAATTTCGTTCTGCGTAACCTTTTTGACAACCAGTGTCCGTTGTCTTCCGTCGCCCCTTGAATAATGAAGCAATCTGTAGCCCAAACCTTTTGCATTCAGCGCATCTATCTCGTTGTGCAGGTATTTTCGGCGATCTTTGGAAACCTGAAGTGAAGGATGCAAAACTCTTTTCGTCAGCTCTCGGATTTGAACAGAACAAATGACAACATTCCAGCCCCTCCTGATCATCAAGAACTAAACTAGACGACGGATGGCCCGAGAGCGTAGAGGAGCAGGGTCTTCTCTTGTTAGTATGGAGACACCATATTAGAAACAATATATTAACGATGTGTTCTAGACAGTCGAGAAGAGGAATATTAACACAAAATAGCAGAAGTGCAAGACAATAGTTTGCATCGCAAACACTTTTACACACAGAAGCTTTTACACACAGAAGCTTTTACACACAAAAGCTTTCACACACAGAAGCTTTTACAGACAGACA
>Ga0126342_10020098_pt1 | contig 11264 bp, 8 predicted proteins | sample Cyp1metagenome_FD_92528 | JGI IMG/M metagenome (GOLD analysis project Ga0126342, IMG submission 92528) | Coral microbial communities from Lord Howe Island, Old Settlement Bay, Australia - Cyphastrea 1 metagenome | ecosystem: Host-associated > Invertebrates > Cnidaria > Coral ...
ATGTGTGCATTTTTATCAGTAAAAAATAATTATGGAAAAATACGGCACCGGCGCGCCGCAGTTGTTTGCTGGCCCATGCCGAACCTTTTTTCCATTTCCATAATTCTGTCGACGACCATATACCCATAGGATCCATGGTGCTGCTATATATGGTAACATGGATCCCATCAATATACCCCCTTTATGTTAGCATATATACCAGCACCATGGATCCGTCATGGGACATATACAGTATATATTTAGGAGTAGAATATCCCGTTTGTTTTTCCCTGCGGTGTATCCAAGATCCGCCATATCAACTGAAGCTCCAATAGCTTGTTCTTCTTGGCCAGGCCAGTTGGGCCGAAGTGTTTGGTCAAGCCGTTGATCTGCTGTAAGCCATCAGTTGGAGCTTCAAGCAACATGGATTTGGAAACAAAAACGATGTTTTTTCCCAAATACAATTCTGTGCAAATGGATAGATGGTGGGTGTTGCATATATGTTTATCTGGAGGGTATCATTGAGGGACCAAAAGGTGGTGCCCTTTGGTTGTGTTTATTGTGAAAAATCAACGATCACTATATATGTAGAATCACCATTATAAACCTCAATGATATTATGTAGGTATAAATCAACTTAGCCAGAATCAGCTACAGATCACCATTTCGTTGGTTAATTCCTTCTGTTTGGTGGCTAAATCTAGCGAACTGGGGCACCACCCTGCAGTTCTTAAAGTGGAGGAACTGTGACACCGCCCTGAAAGGCACATATATACATATAATATATCTATATATTGTATTATAACAAACATATTTACATAATATATATATATGTATATACAATATGTATACATATGTATGGGATAGTTCTTGCCCTGTGAGGCTCCACATGTTTCTTTGAGATATTTATGCCCCAGTGCTGTATAGGAACACTAGATGGAGTTGAGATTTACACTGAGATTTGGTTTGTCCAAAACTAACGTATACCGGAAAACCCCCCAAAATGTCATTTTGATGATAATGGACTTATAAACCAGCTTGTAACTGGCGAGTCCCATTTTGTATGCTCTTTTTTTGTTATAATTACCGCATAGTTGATAACTATCTATCCATTCTCACGCGTCAGGCGATTTCTGGGTAAACACCTTGTTTGGGTAGTTTAGTTTTCTTTACTCTTCTGCCAGCAATGGGAATGTTTATACTTACAGTCCAGGATTTGTTCAAAAAGCAATGTTTGCTACCATACGCACTTCTTTGCTAAAACACATATAAACAACTGTTGCTATCACGAGTAAAATTTCTACGAATCGTCGCGAGCGGATATATCATGATAAATCTGACAAGGTGGGTCCCTCAAGTTATGTGTGTCGGTTTATAAATCCCCGTATGTATATGAGACCCCATATATATATACACAGTAGAGCTACAGTATGTATATGTGTATATATGTATTATATATATACATAGTACCATAAACCCGTTCCCTAAACCAAGCTACTTGCAGCAACCTGGCTATCGATCACTGTCCCAATGTCCAGGATTTGGCGTATGCGGAACTGCTGAGGGGATTTGAGGTGCGGAACTGCCAGCGATTTCTTACCGCTCGTCCTGGTGGCTCGTACCAGGTAGAAAAGTGGGATGATCAATGCAATCAAAATGATCAAATCCATCATAAATCCAACTAAATCCCTGAATTTTTGGGTCGGTGGTGAAAACCCAGGTAAAAAATCGTGGTGGGGTTGTTCACCCCATAGCTGCACTAAACCTACTTACAGCCCACTAACTGAGGGGAACCACCAAGTATGGTTACAACTAAGTTATAATCCATTTTGAATCGGTGGTAGCTGGTGTGGGTTTATCACTGCGTGAATGTCACAAATGGTTGGCATTCATCATCCATTGCCGGGTAGAAACAGCGCAAGAATTGTGAACTGAGCTAAGACGATGTTAAATGACCCCAAGTAACCACATGGTTAATAGTTAATAGTATTATAGTTAATCCGCTTATATCCCGGCTGAACAGATTAAACAATGGGAATACATGGGATAATTACATTGAATTGTGTTTGATGGACTCAAGGAATGTATTCAAATTAAGCAAAGCTACCACAAAAGAGTGGCCAAGATACGAGATATCACTCAACCAACAGAGTTTTAGCCGGATTTTAATCCTCCAAAATGAGCCAAGTCCATTGAAACTGTTTGTTTTTTTAACGTCATGCTGGTTGATGGTTAACATTCTTGTCTATTTCCTTTGGATGATGATCACCTTGTTGGTTTGATCAGAAAGCGATCTTGCCTGGTACCAAGGTAATGTGAAAGTACCCCTAATGTGTTGAACCAACAACTCTGGTTGCTGGTTTCAAATATGTTTGCCATTCATTAAATTTGACTGATAGTGCCACTTCGATAGGTTGCGATGCACATTCGTTGAAACCTTAATGGAAAAAATGTGTTTTCATGTTCAACCTTGGAAATGGGATGATCCTCAATAACGAGCATGTTTTTCAGGGGAGTTGAAACCACCAACCAGTGATTTGTTTTCTGTTTCTTGATATGGCTTTGGATTTTCATAGCGTATTAACTAGCATTGTATTGCCCATATGCTCCACGTATGGAATATTTACCAACATTTGCCCTAAAAATCACCCAAATGTAGGTAAATATACCATACATGGAGCATTTGGGTTGGGGATGTCGATCCATAAATCCCAGCGATTTTACGATGTGAACAACAGGACCTGTCAGTGTCTACCAGGCAAAACAGCCCATGGATCCCATGGCCAGGTGCGAGCAGAAGGAGGTCCTTGGGGTTCCTTGATCTTTCGGACGTCCAAGTGGTGCAGGATGTTGAAACGTGTCGCAACCATACACGGTATAATAAACCAACCTGGACATTTAGTGGGATTTTATGGGGATATGATGAGATATCATGGGGCATCATTGGATCGGATTAGTGGTATGACATTCAGATTTCGCTTGGTGGCTTCAATGGCGGTATACCCAAAAAAGAGGATTTCACCATGTAACGTGTGGATATAATGGAGATATAATCATCACTACATTGGTTGGTGGTTTGAACGTGGTTGAACTGTGTTTCATTGTCCGTCTTAGCTGGGGATGATGGTCCCTATTCACCAATAATTGTTGGAAGGGTCATGGAAAACCAACAATACTTACCCTTTTAATGTATGTATATATAATTATATATATACACACTTTACTATATATATATATACATACATGATATTAATTTTATAGTATTTTTCAAATATATATATATATAATAGCAACAACAGTGAATATATCATGGTTTGCATCAACAATGTTATATAATCAACAATGACAATACGTATGGTTGCCCCATGTTTCTTGAGCCAGGTTTAAGGGGTCAGATTCATCTCCAGGATATTTGCAAAACATCTTTTCCAAGGGCCCAGCGCTTCAAAAATTACCCTCTGGTAAACGTTTACATAGCTATTGAAAATGGCACATTTATAGTTGATTTACCCATTAAAAATTGTGATTTTCCATAGCAAAATGTCAGTTTACCAAAGGGTATCTTGGTGTTGCCATATAGATTATCATCCCACCAACCTCTGGGTTCTGGCTAAATCCAAGAATTTTTTAGGGACGAAGCCGCTCCACGTGAATTAAAATTGCTGGTAAATTCTCATTGAGCCAGTGAAACCCTTACCTCCCTTGAATTTCATCGACAAAATTGGGTAACCCCAGAACCTTTTGAACACAGTCTCTATAATTCTCAATGTGGGGTCAGACCTCCTCTTCAGTGTGTTCCCAGTGCCCAGTACTCTATGTAAATGGACCCATAGGTTCCCAATGATTGATGCTCCTGAGGCTGTAGTCCATCAACTACGCCTGACCTCTAAAAAGTGCTGCGGACGTTGATGGCGGCGTTTGTCGCAGCGTTTGTTTTCGGGAGAAGTGACTGGCTAGTTCGATGTGAACGGTACTAGGGTTGTGATCTACAAGTCTGCAACCATATATTTGGGCAATTCTGGGCAAATTATTGTGACCTCACTTTGACCTTAGTGGAAGCATAGTAAGGGGAATTCTTCCAATATAACCTGATTCAGGTGTGTGAATTATTCTAATTTACCCATATATATGGGTATGTTTGGGAATGGGACACACCACCAAAGCAGCAATTGAATCTGGAACACGAGGATCAACCATTGGATCTTGCGGGTGTTCACTGTAGGTTTGAGTCATATTTGTTGAAGGCCCCCGAACCACAGATGTCGATCATTTTTGAATATTGAGCTTCTATCGTTTGATAAGCAACTTTGAACCATACCCAAGTTGAGGTATATTCTCAAGATGCAACAGCGACACCTATTCCGAATTACTAGGCGGTTTTGGTGAAAATTAGTGGGACTCCACAAGGCGGTGTCGCATTGTATGCGCTGTTAGCTAAGTTGGTTAAAAACCAGGAAACCTTGGGTTTATGGTACTTACAGTTCTAGTTTTTTTAATTCATGGTGGCTATAAACCAACCGATACCAACAGATATAAGTGGTATCTTGGCTTAAGTGGCATCTTCATGTTGAAGACGCATCTTGAGTGTCGCCCACCACAGAAAACACAGTTCTTAGTTGTATCTAGTTATTTGATATGTGTACTCATTCATATTTTATGCATTGTTGCTTTTTGACCAGCGCGCCAGCTCCCTTTTTCCATCGTTGACCTAGTTCCATAGTTGACATGTCTTGAATTCCTTGTGGTGATTTCCCCAGAGAGCTGGCAAGATACTTCTCATAGATCGGGTGCTGGGTGGCGACTTTTCAACATCACTCCGGGACACGATTCTGTATAGCACGTCTTCTGGCTTTATCTTGGTGAATGGTAAGTTGGTGCCTTCCATGAGAATGGCAAAACACAAGCTTTTGGGGGGGGCAACGTATTTACGATTTGCCGTGGACATTGTTGATTTGCATGGTTTCTGATGAATTCTAATGAATCACGTGGAGGGATCGGTTCAATTAGTTCACTTTCATTTGATTCGCTTGCTGGAGTGATGTTTCTTTGGCTTTCAAACTTTTGGTATATAACATATATATATATATATAGATAGATAGATAGCTTATATAACAGTAGTCATGGCAGGCTTAACATTGGATTTGAATTATCCCCCAGAAGACAAAGCCATCCATTCCTGAGGGTTAAGGTACTGCTGAGATGCACAATTAGTGGATAGGCTCCGTGGTTTCTGATCCATTACCTATAGATCCTATAGACATAGCGGAATAAAACCTAATCATTAATCAATTTGATAGGGATTGCTAGGGTAAATATATGTTATCTACGATATCTACAGTTAATAAAACCTATAAATCATCATATAATCACAACCAACTGCATCCTCTTTTCCTCTTCCATGGTTCCTCTACCGTGATTGGCTCGACTCAGCACGCTGACCGAGAGCGCAGCAGTACTGCTGCGCCGCCCCGTTTGGGCACCATGGCGGCAGAGGCCTATTAGCCGGGCTGCCCAATTTGGTGCCCGTCCCCCGTGGCTGGGTGGGTTATTTGGATTGAATTTGATGGCTTGAATGAACTGTATTTTTGTTAATGGATTTCATTATATAAGCGTTGACTGTTTTAATTGTATTATCGAAGCTACATGTTTTCGTGGAATTTGACATCTCTGAAGAACTGTCAAGTGTGAAGTTGTGAAGTGTCAAGTACAGAGTGTCAGGTGATGTCAGGTGTCATTTCTCGGCGGCTCGTTTGTGTGTGTCGTCCAGTTTCTTTTTGTTTCTGGTGGGAGCCCGACAACCCTCAGTGCGTGTGGAACCTTTTATTGAGAGATCACACAGGCGCAAGCCGAAGCCCTATAGATATGATATCTGGCTGCTTCTTTCACCCCTCAGAATCTATTTGGAATCCAGTTAACCAAAAGTAAGAAGGATGTTGTGGCCCAGTGGAACACTGACCATCCAAAAACAGAGTTGTCATTTCAGTTCCAAGTTCCAGTCGTGATGTTCCAATGTTTCTTATTTTGACGCTTTTGGTTGGATAGAATCACGAGCCATAGCCATAGGATGGCCACGACCAACTCAGCGAGTCCTCAGTTTGGCTGACAATGTATGTGTCTGATAATGGGCGATTCATGGTATACCACCGGTGAATGATGGCCGTTTTAGTACTGAAAATGGCGGTTAACTGATTCACCATTCATATTCGGGGTGCCCATGTGTACCATGTTGTCCGGAAAAAAATCAACGCGGTACTACTTTTCTTGATTTGGTTCCGAAGCCGAAATTTATTGGAGCTTCCGTCCCCAACTTTCATTGCTATTCTCCTGGGTTGACCGCCGCGGCACCCAGTGGCGCACCAGCCTATGCTCACCCTGCGTGTGGAACTCAGAGAAAAAACATTGGGCACTGGTTTGCCCAACAAAAACTGGAAACCTCTAAAACCTCCACATCTAGGGAAATCTTGTGTGGATAGATAGCTTGAGACATATCGCTTGCCATTACCGACGGAAGCTAAGATTGGATATGCACTCTTGATGCAAACTGTATACCCCATTTCTGGACAAATCCAAGCAGCCACGAATTGCTTTGTTTCGTGCCGATGATTGGTGCTCAGAAGATGCAAAGAGTGATCCCTTGGATTCTCTTGGTCTAACTTTTTCATTTCGTGCTTCAATAGAGATAGTTTTTTATATTTGTCAATTTTTTAATGATGTTATCTCGCTTCAATTCCCATCCATTCAATTTCCAAGTCTTATTTGTGTTTCGATTTGCTTTATGTTTTGACGCTAGTCTGTCTGAATATCTGGAACTTACCCCCCAGTCTATGACCGTGTCAAATGGGAACATGATGATTTGATTACCAGATCCTCATAATTTTCAGACAGAGCCACGCAATTTTTCATTGATGTACTGTAATAAGTATATATATATAAATATTATATATATATAGATCTAATTTATCTATTGTAATATTATATATCAATACATCTATCTCTCTCTCTAAATATATATATATATATATACATACATACACATACACGCCCTATTACATCCCCATTGTTGGTATTGTCCCCATATCCCCAGTTGGCTACTGTATGATGTATCCCAGCTACGGATGTTGGTATAGCAGAAATCTCCGTTATAGCAACCCCAAAAGAAGTTAGAAACGGAATTCCTACTAAAACAGTCATTTTTCATTACATGTTCGATCTATTTTGGTGTTACTTTTTCTTGAAGTGAACTAAAGTGGTTGGTGGCTTGGAACATTTGGATTATTTTTCCATTCAGTTGGGAATGTCATCATCCCAACTGACTTTCACTCCATCATTTTTCAGAGGGGTAGAAACTCAACCACCAACCAGTAAAGTAAACTTCAACTTCACTAGTCACTGGGACACCACATGGCGTGGCTTCCGCGACAGGTATAGTGGCCCCAGCGGTGGTGCTGCAGTAGCTGCATCTCGTTTCAGTGCTGGTTTTCACCAGCCGGATCAACAGTACATGGGAGATATCAATGGTAACTAACTGTTGCAGTGTTTCATAGTGTTTCATAGTGTTTCATAGTAACTCACTATATGAATGGTAACTAACTATTGAATCAATTACAATCAATTATGTACAGTGCTTCAAAGTGTTTCATGATGAATATTGATTAATTACAACTGTTATGTTTCAATGATAACATTAATATACAGTGTTTACCATAATTATATTAACTACGACATACGGTGACAACAAGTTTTATCGTGTTTAAACCACTACAATAGTTATATAATGACTACTATAATGATTATAGTGTTTCATAGGCGATATTGTAATTGTGATCCCATGACATGATCCCATGAATCCCATGATTTAAAGAGTGTCTCATAGGAATCTGCAACAATTTCCCTGGTGCAGGATTTCGCTGGCCCATCCACAGTATCATACAGAAGTATCAAAACATTGTGATTTAAATAACACAATAATGGGGGTAGACTGGGTAGACTGCGATCTCATGGGATAGAATAATTATAATATAATGTTGAATCTCTGGATAGAGAACGGATGATTACAGGGATATTTTAGGGACAATGGTAATCTCACCAAACACAGTGTGGCAATATTACTGGAATATCAGAAAGATGTAGGCGCCAGGTCGTTAGCTAAGTTGGTGCACCGAAGTTAAGTCGGGCTCATATAATGAAAATTCATCTAAAGCTAGATGGAATGACAAATCAACTTATAACTGAAAACACAATCGTGTGAGATGAGCACCACATGGGGATATGGGTGACTGGAACAGATTGATGCTGAAGGATGTATGATCAAGAATCATTATGATGTAACCATAAAAAAATAGTACTTTAACTATATGAAAAATGGTAATAGAAAATGATGGGGCAGAATGATTGCTATAGATGTCAAATTTAGGTGTGCCCTATTCTCACACATGCCAATATAAATATATGTATGTCAACTGCACATTGGGTTAATATTTGCATTTGGCGAGGATATGTGGATGTCCAAAATGGAAACATCAACGTGTGGATATCAACCAATAAACATGGGGATATTGACCTAGTGACCAACTACTGTAGTTACCAGATGTGTTGATGGCTTTCCCATTGCCCTACAACTTGCGTGTTGCCAATTGGACAGATTAGGCCGATCTCGCTAAAGAAACTTAGGTGAATACTCGCCAGACAACTCTGCATACCAGCACATTTGCTGATTTTTTGCAGGGGTACCCTCTGATAATTTGTTACGTAGCTATGGAAAATGGCAATGGAAATCGTTGATTTCCCCGTTGAAAATGGTGATTTTCCAGTTAGCTATGTTAGTATATCAAAGGGTAAGTAATTCTTATATCATTAATATCCATTGAATTCTTATATCATTAATATCCATTATTAACCATTGACCATTGATACTTATGTTTTTTTTTCCAAACTCGGAGCGTATTCCATAATTCTTTCTTTCGGTTGTTCATGGACGCCAGGAAAAACCCCACAGCATGGGTCCAAAATCCAAACAAAAGCACGCTATACCATTCCAAGAAAATAATCATAAGTAGGGCCATATGCACCTCTAATATCCAATTGTTTTAGATCTCAATGTTTTTTGTTTTTTTATATACATATATTTCATATTATATATATATCATATTATATGTGTGTATGTGTATATATATATATATATTAGCAACTTCTAAAGAAGGAACAAGGACGCCATATGGGAAAAGCAAAGAAACAGTGACTCTCCCCAGATCCAGGTGGAGACCAGGACTCCGCAGAAGCTCAGCTGAATTCATGGGGGATTCAGCACCATTTTGCCTATGAACATTGGTATAACTGGGGGTACCCTTTAGTAAACTAACATAGCAAACTGGAAAATCACCATCTTTAATAGGTACTGTAAATCAATGAACTAAATGTGCCATTTTCAATAGCAAACTGTAACAAATTGCCAGAGGGTATACCACATTTTCAGATCAACCCATAGGTGTGTTTTGTTAAGGGAGTTTTTATGTTGTTGTTTTTTTTATTGTTGTTGTTTAAAAATGATTCCGGAGCATTGCAACGAACATTGTCCAACTTTGAACCCGCTTAAGATTCTGCCAGCGTTCCAGATGTTCAAAATGACGCGCCACCTAGGACCTTGAGTCTCGCCACAACTCCTCACAGTTATGGCCATTTACCAGTTATAAGTGGTTATAAATGGGATTATACATTCTATAAATGGGGTTATAAGTACTTATAACTGATAAATGGCCATAACTGCAGGGTTTAGAGTTTAGACTTACTGTAGGTGTTTGGCAATCCATATCCCTGGAATGATCATTCCATTGGAACCAGTTTGATGTCCCTGTTTTTGGCCAAATCTTCAATTGACAAGTTGTGTAATAACGATATCATTGACATTAATTGACCAAATTCCCACTTCTTATCTTACTGTCATTGACGAGTGAGAGAAGTGGAATGGTCATTCTCATCGGCTCATTGTGGCGCAGATATGCCAATTGCCAATGCAAAATCCACAAAGTGTCCGATACTAGTAGTATGCACCACTGTGAATGTATAATATATATATAATGTATATACATAAACACATTATATATACATCCTGTGTATATATATATTGTATACTTAGAATACTTGGTCTATATATGTATATGTATATACATGTATTGTTTTTTATTTATGTATATATTTTTTATTGTTGTATATTTTACAATATGAGTTGTTTCATTTCATAATATATAACATATTATTCTATTATACTGTGGATGGTTGCGAAATCCTGCACCACCTTGGTCCATGGTTGAAACATGTTGAAACCCCAAAAGCCATGGCATGTTTACCACCTATCAACTGGCGCAGGATTTCGCAACCATCCACTGTATGTTACCCTCTGGTAAACTAACATAGCAAACTGGAAAATCACCATCTTTAATAGCTAAATCAATGAACTAAATGTGCCATTTTCGATAGCAATCTGTAACAAATGACCACAGGGATTGAACATACTGAAATACTATATGTACCCTCTGGTAATTTACATATGAATATTTAGAATAGCTATAATCGACTGTTAAATCCCTATTTGTGTTGCTTAAATCCACATTTTTGTTGGTTAAATCGCTTAAATCCCTATGAATCAGCATGACATATCCCCATTTTGTCGCAAAAATCATCCACATCTTCCAACAGTCCCTGAGTCAGTCGCCGGCCTCAGGATGTACTCCTCCGACTCGCCCCCGCGCGTGGGTTACAACGTGGGCTACGCAGCGCCCAGCTATGTTTCCTGGCAGCGATCGGAAGGGGCAGGGGCTGACACGGCTGACAGGTTCCAAGGGTTGCCGCAAGGCTAAACGGTGAAACTCCCAGTGTTTCATACAAGGTGGTGCCCCAGTTCGTTAGCTAAGTTGGTTTATAATTCCAATTTCACTATGGTTGATTAGGTAGGTATATCTATACTATTCCTATGGTTTATAAACCAACAAACATAACTGGGGGGGCACCACCTTGTAGTGAATAGCCTCTGGTAAACTCACATGTTGCGAACTGGAAAGATCCACCATGCTGTTAATGGCTAAATCCACTGTTTCTATGGCCATGATCAATAGCAAACTGTTAGTTTCTATTGAATAATGATGGATGATATTGATTGTTTTTCTATTTATATATATAATCCCGATGGGATACATAGAATATGCCCGATTTCAACCCTACGGGTGTGGACAGAAAAAAAAATACTTAGAATATTTGGGGTAGAAATATTTGGGGTAGAATTTTGGAGTGCA
>Ga0126342_10020099_pt1 | contig 11264 bp, 6 predicted proteins | sample Cyp1metagenome_FD_92528 | JGI IMG/M metagenome (GOLD analysis project Ga0126342, IMG submission 92528) | Coral microbial communities from Lord Howe Island, Old Settlement Bay, Australia - Cyphastrea 1 metagenome | ecosystem: Host-associated > Invertebrates > Cnidaria > Coral ...
GCTTTGGGGATCGCCAGCTGCTGCAAATTTTCTTTGGGATGCACATAGTTGACATAGCTACTAGCTGAAACGTGTTGAAACATGTTGAAACCACCAACCAGATTCAAAACAGCGGTTGGCCCTTCTTTGTAGTTGAAAGCACTTTAGAACGGCAACTGTGTTTTCAGCAACAGGAGTGAACATGAAATGTGCATGAATTGGGGTCCCATATTGGGGCTGCTGGATTCAATATTTGGAGGATGCAGGAAGGGACCCCCAACTATGATAAATTGGTTTTTAGATTGTATAAAAAAGCAAATCACAACATGAAGCTTAGTGTCGACAGGTTACAAGGTAGTGCTCCTGTTTACCCAAGACGTGACGTAGCATGTGCATGTGACGCAAATTAACATGAACCTTAACACACCCCACCCCCCCGACCCAGTAATATATGCGTGTTTCCAAAAACGTGCACGACTACTGGCGCGGCTGTCCTGCCGCTGGCAAAAGCATGACATGGGTTTGTCTGAGGATAGGGGTACCCCATTCTATCCAAGGATCAATCATCATTATTCCAACTATTTGACGGCCACAACTGGGTGGTATACCCTATTTCCAGATATCAAGTTGGTTATACATCCCATCATTCTATCTCTATTACATGCCTGTGATTGTTGGGTTTTGCGGACATAAATCCGTATTAAATCACCATCAAATATATAAAAATAGAATGGTATGGTTCAAAACCAAATAGACATGGAAACACATCCATCAACACGTCATAAACATCAATTTCTCATTTTGACGGCTATGGATGTCATAGGAATCCATCTTTTGGAATGAACCTCCATAGGTCCATTTTCACAATTTTCATGTGAACACCCTGGGATTCCATGAGTCTTGGAGGATCCCATGAAAATCAGTGGCATAACCCCACTTACCGGTAATTCAACATAGCTATGGTATACGCGGCCCATTTAGTTTGATGTACCGATGTACCGAAATAAAAGATGGTGATTTTCCATGGTTTTTTGTACGTTTACCAGAGGATAAACCTCCATTTATAGATGGTTTATCATGGTTTACCTATTAAAAATGGTGGTTTTCCATAGCTTTTCGTATGTTTACTAGGCCGGGTAACCACTTCGTAAGATGCTGACCCAACCACTTTTCGATGCCGAGGAAATGGTGCAAGTGCCGCGTTTTTGCCCTCTGACCGCAGAACAAATGGAGAGTTTTTCCAGGCGGATCGACAAAGTGATGAGGAAATGGTGACCAACTTAGTTTATAACCCACATCGCCATGGATCAATACCTATATATATATATATATAAATATATATATAAATACCTATAAATACCCCTAAATACCATTTTTAGGGGGAATGAACATGCATAAATCCCAGCTACTTAATGATGTTCACCAGGGGTACAAGGTTTTGACCCATCCCCATATGGGGATTTCCGTAAATGGGGGGTTCCCCAATAGCTGGTTGGTATATTTCATGGAAAATCCTATTCAGATGGATGATTTAAGGCTCCCCCCTTTTGTGGAAACCCCCATAAAGCTTTATAAGTGAAGATATTCCGATTTTTTCAGGTAAAACTCGGTCTTTAAGCCATCTACGAAGTGTGATGCACACCCAAAGTTGAGAAAAAAACAGTGACAATTTCCCATGGACATTTTCTATGATTCGATCTACAGAAAAACAAAACCATTGACCACAGCATAGCGTCGATTCTGAAAATGGTGGCTTTTTCTTCCCAGGCTCTCTAAAATTGAAGAACTGAACTGCGGAAACCCTGTGTTCTTCGCAACCGGGGGCTGGCTTTCCTCCGTTTTTTTTTTGGGCGGTCGCAATGGACCGGTGATGTTTTTTTTGCATCAAGCACCAGCAGTTTTCACCAATGCCTGGAAGTGAGTATCCACTAAATCCTCAATTGATCCCATTGAAATCCCATCAAAAATCCCTATAGAAAGCAACGTCTGTGTACCATTTTTTGATCACTGCGTCACTGTGCACCATTTTGGGTGTCACTGGAAAGTGTATGAAAATGCGTACGGCTAACCTCCGACAAGATCGAGATTGGTGACGGCGAACTTTTCGTCCGAAAATTGCACGACAAAAAATGGTAACCAGATAACTAGCTCAAAGTGGAGCATCAAAAATTAGGCATGTTTACCCTCTGGTAAACGTTTACATAACTATGGAAAATCACCACTTTTAATAGGTAAACCATTGTAAACCATCTATAAATGGAGGTTTATCCTCTGGTAAACGTACAAAAAAACAATGGAAAATCACCATTTTTAATAGGTAAATCAACGAACTCAATGGGCCATTTTGTGTAACTACAGTGGATGATGGCGGAACCTCCAGCCCCTGGAAGACACTGGCCGGTGAAGAAGTTGGTCCCGTCCTTCCAGCCTCTCAAGTTGACGCAGGAGATGGGCCAGGTGAAATTTAGATAACTTAGGAGGCTTAGGAGGTTATAACATGTTATAACTAGCTGTTTGCTTGGAAATTATTACTACCCATAATATGGTTATGAATCAATACCTTATAAATACCATTTATTGAATTTATAGGGATGAACATTAACATCTAAACCAGCTATGAAATGGTGTTCACCAGGGGTTTTGACCCATATCCATATAGGGATTAACCAACCAGTACAATGGGATAGTATGGGATAGGATAGAAGTATTTTTCACGGCTCATTCGGCCTACTTTTGGGTGCAGTTGTGCTTATTAAACGTGATTTTCATGTTTTTCTTTTTTAATTTTACGGTATACCCTCTGGTAAACTAAAACAACTATGAACCATCCATAAATGGGCCATCATAACCGCCTCCCTCAATTTTTAAGAGCATTCTTAGTTATGTATTGTATGCAGCTGCGCAATTTGGAGCGAGCTAAAGCGAGGTAACGAGGTGGAGTTGGCAGATTTAACAAGAGGCATGCGAAAAAACAATTTTTTAGAGCCTTGAAACATTGTTTTTTTGCAAAGCCGGGCTTGTCACTGAGTTTCACAAGGGCAGTGCCGAAAAAACAAATTGAGGTCGCCTAAAATTTTTTTTTTTTTTTTTTCCCGGTGCCTGGCTTGACCCCTTCAATCCCGCGAGAAGGGTTCATTCCATTTCATCGTTCAGGGCGGATGCTAAAATACAATTTTTCAAAACCTGATTTTTTTCTTGCAAAGCCGGGCTTGTTTGATCGGTTGGTTCAGGTTTCTGAGGTTCACAAACCCGATTTCATCCCATAGGCCAGTGTCGCTAAGTTTTCTTCAGCTGTAGACTGTAGACATCTTCGCCTATCCCCCAGGGTTTTGGTTAATTTGTCCACCTACTGTAGTTGCATCATCCAGTTCGGGATTTGTGCCCGCCATGATTTTCTTTAAACATATTTTGAGATCTAAAATGGTTTTTGGCGTATCAACATGTACCAAGTATCATAATGAATCTTTCATGATATTTTTCACATTACCATTATGATGGGCCGGCTTTTGATGTTCATTACATTTTGCCATGTATATTTATCTAGCTGGTGGTTTGGAACATTGTTTATTTTCCCCAATAGTTGGGATGATGATCCAATCTGACTATAAAACCGTAATATTTTTCAGAGGGGTTGAAACCACCAATTACTTATTATCGATACTTTAATCACCAAAATCTACTATTCCAATTATCATCAAGTATACCATGGGATTTGCTCTCCATGTCCTGCAACTTTTCAGATTTAGACCTGCCTTCATCACCTTCACTTGTGATAGGCCGTATGCCATACCCTCTGATAAACGTTCACATAACTATGGAAAATCACCATGCTATTAATGGGAAAATCCACTATTTCAATGGCAATTTTCAATAGCTATTTTGACATAACCAGAGGGTATTCTTCCATCATTTCTCCCTCCATCCTAACATTCCAACCTTCATAATCTCACCAAGAATCATGAATTTTCCACCGGTATACTGTCATGCTTAATTGCTAAAACGCTTCTCACCGAAAACGCATGATTTTCCACGTCTAATCCTTTTCCAGGTAATTTCAACATAAAAATCCCATGGATTTGCCATTATTGATTTCCAACTAGCATCCAAAAACATCATGAAACATCAATAATTCTATATAATTTTAAACTCTACTCAAGAACATAGTGTGCCTTTATACCACTACTACCATCATCAAGTATACTAGCATGCCAATAATCATCAAACATATCCCAAGTTCCATAACATTATCATTTCTGTAACCCTACCAAACATCTTCCCATGAGATTCCCTGATGTTCTCACTCCTGATCTTCATAAAACCATGAAAATCTTCATTTTCCCATATTTTCCTATGGATTTCCCTTAGGTTTTCATCTGCAGGAGCTCAAGGACCACTTCGGCCATCTTTTGGGCCTCGCCCGCGCCGAAACCACCGGGGCCGCTTGCGTGGTCTGCGACAGCGCCGGCCGCGTCCTGGCCACGGCGACGACGACAGCGTCCGCGTCCGCGGCGCTGCAGCACCCGGCCATGGTGGCCATCGAAAGGGTGGCGGAGGAGGCGCGAAAAAGGCGCGGCTTTCTTTGGGGACTCTGGGGATTTTGGGGGATTGGGATGGGTTGATGATATGATAATGGATGGTTAATAATGGTTATAATGCAATGATGGTTAATGATGGTTAATGATGGTTAATGATGGTTAATGATGGTTAATGATGGTTTGAAAGTGTTTAATATAATCTAATTATTAGTGAGTATTTAACGATGAATGTGGGTAAACCAATTTCATAAACCATTCCCCAGTCATCACCTTTTTTTTATAGGTAATATGTTTACCATTCCCAAATGGGTGGTTTATGACATTGTTTTACCAACATTAATGTCAACCTTGGATGATTCATCCTCTAGGCTGTTTCATTGGACCACCACAATTCATAAACAATGTTTTATTAAGCAGGGGTTGACATTACGAATATACCATTGCGTGGGAATATCGTGGGTATACAATGGTGATATACTGTATATTATACAATGGTGATATATATATATTATGTGAATATAGTGGGGGTTATATTGGCGGGAATATGATGGGAATGATATAGGTATAACATGGTATAACCAATTTGATGTGGGTTGATCGTGGGCGGAGAATGATGAGTATCATCAACTTCATTAGATTGTATAGGGGATTTTTTATTGGGAAACAGCACCATGTTGAGAATTCAACGGATTGAAGGGACATTTGGCTAATTTGGGGAAAATTGGGATGCAACATTGTGTTTTTGAATTCCAATTTGCAAGTTTTGTGGGGGTAATGTGCATTTTTGTGTTCAAATATCCGGGTGGGTGTTATCGTGTGTTTTTTATTTTGGGTGGCGGGGGTGAATTTACTCACAAAAACACAGATTTGACATATTTGGATTTTAGAAACATTGTGGATTTATGGGATTTATCAGGTATTGTTTGGTGGATTTTGGGATGATTTTTTTGCGGAATTTGCAACATTTTGGGGTTGGAATGGATTTCGACACCAACATGAAAATGAGTGTCTTGAACCTATCCAACCTATCCTGTCATGTCAGGTTTCTGTTGTTTGATGTAAAATTGTACCCTCTGGTAATTTAACGTAGCTATTGAAAATGACCATTTATAGTGGATTTTCCCATTAAAAATGGTGATTTTCCATAGTTATGTAAACGTTTACCAGAGGGTAATTTAAACAGCACACATTGGATATTCACCAGCAATCATGGAGTTGGTGACAAAACAGATGTTGCAAGAGGGGTGAAGGCCACAGCATTTATTGAATTTTTCTCTTCTGGTTTGTGTAGGTAGATTTCGCAAATTTGAATGGCCATAGAAAGTTCGTTGATTTACCCATGAAAAACATGGTGATTTTCCATAGTTACGTCAGTTTGTAGAGTGTAATGATCCCCAAAACACCTCCTTTTGCGAAGTGGTCCGAATTCGGCAGGTACGCCCAAGGCAAACGCTCCAGAGACGAGGAAGACTATCTGTGCCAAGATTGCGATGTAGTTCTGACCGTCGAACCTTGCATCATGTGTGCCATGGCTTTAGTGCACTCGCGTGTGCGTCGTGTGGCTTTTTGGGCCTCAGACCCTGAGTTTGGTGGATTTGGGGGGAAGATCGCCCTACACCACTGCCAGAGTTTGAATCACCACCCGCGAGTCTTGTTCTGGCAACAAGAGATGAGCACCGGGTGAGGATGGCGTTGGACTCATTGGTGTGTGATTCCACACTGTGTGATTGCATAGCAAGCCTCATGTTTCCAGGATAGTATGGGATGATGTTTTCTCCATATATGTTTTAGGTTTCAAAGAAATCCACTTTAGGATCAGTTTTTCGCATCGCAGCCGTGTTGATGTGCTCAGCCCGGGCGACAGCGCTGCCAGCGCTCGGTAGGTGTTGGTCCATGAGAGTTGACAGTCACTTGGCTATGGACCAATACCTATTAATACCATTTTTAGGGGAATGAACATCCATAAATCCCAGCTATTTTGATGTGAACTACAGGGGTACTATTGGTTTTGACCCATCCCCACTTGGCTAGCCTAAAATCATCCAGTCGTCATGGACCATGACATGACGGCTAGAAACCTATGGTGACGACCCCATGACTTAGGAAACCCCGTGGCTTTGTCTCAAGTGGCGACGATGATTTTTTCATAGGTTCAGAAATGTTAATTCAGCACCATAGAATATATAAATTAAGGTTCCGGCATTTGGCACATATAATTACTGATATAGATATACTGTATTACCCTCTGGTAAACGTTTACATAGCTATGGAAAATCACCATGCTATCAATGGGTAAATCAACGAACTTTCTATGGCCATCTTCAAATAGCTATGGGCTATGGCACCCTGGTACCTGGTGAACCTCTATTGGGGGTACATAAGGCCTATTTTTCAGGCCTATGTAAGGGAATATCCCCAGAAAATGTGGCCCAAAATATGGTACTAACGTACCTCCATTTTAGGATCCTGGAATTCCCTTTGAGTTCATCCCATTAAAATTGATAGATTGATAGGTTTTGACCCACCCCCACATCTCAGATGTTGCGCCTTTGGAGGTTTCAAAACAGTCTTGGTTTGGGAAACTTATTTCCCGCGGCTTTCACCAGGAACATTGACCCTGCCACTGAGGCCATGAGCAAGAGTGAAGGAGTGGGGTGTCTGGCAATTTCTTGGACAAAAACACTAAATATAGGGTATCCCATAGGGATGGGAAATCATGGCTTAATGATGGTTTATGAATGTTTACGATAGTTCATGATGGTTAATGATGGCTTATGGCTACTGGCTAGTGGCTAATGTTGATAGATTGTGGTTTGCCGAAAAATGGGGTATCATTGGGATGTTTCGTGGGATGTATAGCCTACAACAATGATGCCATTTGGTCTCTCCAAGAATGCCAACTTTGAATCGGAAACATATCATGGATCATGGGATTTTTAAGGCGCCTTCATTCAAGAATCCCAATTTACCCTCTGGTAATTTAACATAGCTATGGAAAATCACCATGTTTAATGGGAAAATCCACTATAAATTGCCATGTTCAATAGCTATGTTAAATTACCAGAGGGTATCAGCGATTTTCCCATTTTTACACTTTCATTAGAGGATTCTGCATTGCAATGTTTGACTGCCAGGGGGTAGGATTTCGAAACCATTGGGACGAAAGCACTTGATGAAATCCAGCTGGGGAATCATCCTCATGAGCCGAACTTAAAAAAGGCTCGTGAAATATGAAGAAACATGCCCAATGGCTTAATGATGGACCATTCGTCTCAATTCATCTCAATTCTTCGTTTACAAAACATAGCAATGCACCAAAGGGAATCGGTCATTTCTTTCTTGGCTCCGAACATGAGGGGAAAAAGCACCAAGTCATGGTCATTTTACCCTCTGGTAAACTAACATAGCTATGGAAAATCACCATGTTTAATGGGAAAATCCACTATAACTGGCCATTTTCAATAGCTATGTTAAATGACCAGAGGGTATAGCTTATAGGTGTATCAATCCAGCTATAGTTACCATCTGGTTATGACTAACATAGCCAGTTCGCCATGGAAAGATCCACCATGCTATTAAGTTCGGTAAACCATCTGTTTCGATGGGCCATATACCATGGCAAACTGTAAACGTCATAACCAGAGGGTATATAGGTCATTGATATCCCATTGAATCACTATAAAATCCCATTGAATCACTATAAAATCCCATTAAATCACTATAAAATCCCATTAAATCACTATAAAATCCCATTGAATCACTATAAAATCCCATTAAATCACTATAAAATCCCATTAAATCACTATAAAATCCCATTAAATCACTATAAAATCCCATTGAATCACTATAAATCCCATTAAACCACGATTAGGTCATTATCAAAGCGCCCAACTGAAGTGATTCCAACTTCGCACTTCGACTTCGGCGTAGGACCCAAAGATGGTGCCACCGATGAGAACGCCCGAAATGAAATGGAGCCGGGGAAACCCAGTGATCCCAGTGGTCACCCGGGCTCGGATTATGGGATCTTGAGGTTTTTGAGGCCATACACTGCGGGATTTCATGGGATTTGTAGTTAATCAATGGGGATATAACATGAGATTTTTGTTGAGATACATAAATATATAATGAGATAGGATATGTATATCCTGTATATATGTATAATTATGTGTATATATATACAGTATATACATTGGGATATATCATGGAACTCAAAAACAATGGATCCAGTTATCCAGGAAAACACCTTCTGAAGCATTTGGATCCATAAAACCAATGACAACTGGGATTCAATGGAGATACAATAGGAGATATGTGAGATACGGTCAAAATAAGCGTAGACTACTTTAGTAAGGGAGGATCCAGTTGTGTTGAGAAAGTGCACCAAACCATGTAAAGCGATAGGCCCCCCAAAAAACGATAACTTGTAACCATATGAGACTGCATTAAACTTGGTGTAAACCAAGCAGATATTGTTGTGTGCCTTCACGCGATGAGCAAACTTGATGAAGCAAATTCAACATGCAGTGCCCACGTTTCTTGCAGTTGCCATCACATGTGTTGTCCAAGGTGATTGAACCGTTGCTTTCTGCAGGCAGTTTGTTTTTCTGCCAGGTCCCAAATCAGTAGAATTATATAACCTTAACTATATAAATGCAACCGAATTCTGAATCAAATCAAACAATAGTTTTATACTGTATACTGTATAATCAAATTCTGAATTCCGTTTATGTGCTCTAGTTTCATTCGGATTTCGTCTTCCGTTGTTTCCTTTTCTTTTTCTTTCCTTCCTTCTTTTTAATTTTCCTTTTAAGACTAAATGCAATTGAATTCTGAAGTGTAAAATTGATTTTGAATCCAATTCTGAATTCCATTTATTGTATTTGTTGCTTTTTGTTTGATTGGTCCTTTCTTCTTCCTTCTTTTCCTTTTCTTGTTGCTTCCTTTTTCCTTTTATTTTTTCAATTGTCCTTTTTGTTCCACGTTCCTCTTTCTTTTCCTTTCTTGATCATCAAGGTGTTCTTTCATGTAGCGATAACCTAGCGATAACCTAGCGATAGCCCCGACGAGGGATGGACTCATTTGATCCCAAGAAGGGCCGGGCTCGTTGCGAAAAAGTTTTCAGAGCTTCTCAACACGAGGCCATCAGATCATCAGATTGTTCTGAGACTTGGGGAGCCTTCTATGCACTTCTTCATAGCTACTAACGCTGAATGATATTGGACCATCTTCAATTTCTGAAACGCTTTTGAGCGGGGAAGTGTGGCGCTTTTCTGACGCCATGGCTCAATCAAACAGGGACAAGGGCGAGGTGACCCTTTTTCTTTTTCATAGAATTAGTGATCTTATAACCGTTGGCAACCATTGATCTTAATTAATTACTGTCTTTCTAGTTCAGAGTTGAGATTGTAACACATTTCCTTGCTTGGGAAAGAGTCATAAAGAGTCTAGGAATGTGCTTAGATAGCTCCCCGACATGGTTGCAAACGCAAAGACAACGAACGCTCCTTAATCCATCCCCGGCAGTTTAATTTTTGCATTATTTAGTGTTGATTTGAACAAAACACCGTAAGGCAATAGGACCCCCCCAAAACCGATAACTTATATTTTTGTACCAGGCGTAAAGAATTGATTTTGACGGCGGTTCATGTAACTTCACCAACCCAATGCTCAAATCCCTTTGTTTCTTGGTTGCCGACCCATTGAGTCTCCAAAAAATGGCTGATGTTCTCCAACTCTTTTGATGGATTTTCATGCACAGAAAACACTTTTTGTGGGGAAAGACCATGGTTTCCTGTCGGTATTTTTCCCAGCAATACCTTGGGGTTATATCAGAATCTCAGTTCTGACCGCTTAAACTCATTTTTTTTTTCCATTTTTATCCCCCATTTTCCCAACAGAAGCCAGGTTGCTCCACCTCTGTAGGCAAAAGGATTGACGCTTTGGATTCTCCGAAAGAGTCTCCTTGACTTAGCCAATTTTCCCCTGAAAGCAAGCCTGATATCTGGATTATCCTGAATGTTCCTGGTTTCATCTTCCATTTTGAACTCAAGATTCCAATGGAAACCAGAACTATAGTTAATCTATGGCTAATGGTAATCAACTATAGTTATAATATGGATAATATGGTTAATCACTATAATATGATTAATAGTTATAACTTATAACTATATCAATACTTACTGGTGCGTTTTACGTCGGGAATTTTCGGGAATGATCCACTGGCTATGAAAAATCATCCCAGCAACGCAACCCATCCAGCAACCCTACGGCACCAGCAAGACATCCCAAGGGACTCCACTGAGGTCCAGTGCCTTTGAGGCCCTGGAGAAAGATTTCCAGGAGGTGCTGCAGGACAGATCGATGCAATTTCTCGATGTTTCCCCATATTTCCCCTTTATAGAGATAGCTTCGGGGTTGTTTAAAAAATAGGTTCAACTATGGTTTTCCGATATTTTCCCCTTTCTTTAGGCCAATGGATAGTACGGATTTTCCAAGTCATTCAAGGCCAGAAAAAAGCCGCTCGCCCGCTCGGCCTTCCTTCAGGAGCTCATAGGAGACAAGTCTTTGGAGCATTTCCGCTTGGAATATGAGAAACTCCATCGGGCTCTGAAGAAGTGCCTTGCTGCAAGGTGGTGCCCCAGTTCGTTAGCTAAGTTGGTTTATAACTCCAATAACTATGGTTTATGGCAGATATAACTATAGTATTCATGGGGTTTATAAACCAACAAACATCACTGGGGGGCACCA
>Ga0126342_10020100_pt1 | contig 11263 bp, 7 predicted proteins | sample Cyp1metagenome_FD_92528 | JGI IMG/M metagenome (GOLD analysis project Ga0126342, IMG submission 92528) | Coral microbial communities from Lord Howe Island, Old Settlement Bay, Australia - Cyphastrea 1 metagenome | ecosystem: Host-associated > Invertebrates > Cnidaria > Coral ...
CTTCTGACTCTTTCTCTTCTGATCTTCTCTCTTCTAATCTTTCTCTTCTCTCTGCCTCTGCCCTGCTCTGCTTTTCATCTGTCCATATTGTCGGAAGTTTGACTTCTAAACTTCCTTCGAATAGTGATAGTAGTAGTAATACTGATAATGATAGTGACTGAATTTGACCCAATGGACATCTTTGAATCTGTATTAATTACTTTGACCAATGTCTAACCGAAATCTGGCCAAGTCTTTGACAACTGGGAACTAGCAAATCATGGCAAGTCCCTTTCAATTTGGGATTAGGGCTATCCCGGCTATCCCTCAAAAGGTACATCGAAATTGCGATCTTGGGATATCCCGATATCCCTTGGATGGATGGAAACAAATGGCTTCATATGAACTTCATGTGTATTTGAGCAACAAAAAGAAAGACACTTGACTTTGATCACCGCTGGGATTCGATTGGATTTGGCCACTTGACATTGGGATTTGACCGTTAAGGAAAAAACACAAGAATGAGGAGGATGCAAGGTAGAAATCAAGATATTGAGATATACTATTTGAACTAGTTTAAAATGCAATAAACTGTAAACGTGGGGGTTAAAAAAAAAAACGACATTTGGTTTTGATTAGCAGCTAGCATTGGATTATTTTCACAGGAAAGAATTGGGGCGTCAGGATGATTCGAAGTCACACTGACTGCACCAAGTTACTCCATGTTTTAATGGAGTTTTACTCATAACAAACGTGAAATATAGGATTTCACGACCATGAAATGAAAATAATTATAGCATATTATAGCATTATATAGCCAATATCATTGGTTGGTAGTTTGTTTTCTCCTACATTATTTGAACGTGGAATGATTATCCAGCATGAAACATATTTCTCATCGGGGGTGGTTTAACCACCAACCAGAACACATCGACCCTGACCCAACCTGTGCAGATGAGTTGACAGATTTCATCGGATCCCAAACCATCCGCTCAAAACCTCTTGGATTCATGTCCACGTGCCATGTGACAATAGTTTCAAGTTTAAGGGCTCCGCCCCCTGCTGCCAACCAATGGGCAATGACTCGTGCGCAACGCGCCCGAAAACCACGCAAAAACACAATGCCAGTGACAGTCGGACGCCATGGCTGCTCCGACGCACTGCCCCTGCTGTCGGCCGGGGTCGGCGGATTTGTTTGACACCCATTTGTGCTCAGTGTTTGAATAGAGATCAAAAGTGCGTGGATCTATTGTTTCGTTTCTTGACGCAATCTGAACAGTTGACGTTTAGTACTACAGGCACAATTTTGATCAATCTTAGATCTGGATATAGGATGATATGGGCAAACATTCGGTGGCCGCATTTTTGGATGGTTTGCTACTAGATATGAATCAGTCTGAACATAGTTTGCTGTTCCCCGAATTCAGTTTGTATCATGATTCATGATGTTCCTATATTTTCGATTATTTTCGTTTATGTTTCTATATGTTCCCATGTTTTCCCATAAACATTCCCATCTTGGGGCGTCCCCCATTTTCAAAGAAACTCACTGGTTCCCAGTTCAGCTCTGGCTCCCTGGGCAGGATCTTTGGCGGGCTGCCATAGAGTGCGATGGCAAATTCGAAACACATCTCAGACTGTGTTGCTGGAGAGGTAAACCGGTAAACCCAAGAATAAACCATCCCCATTCAGTTTATTGATATATTTGGGATGTAAAATATTGTAAAATGATTCCATGGATGGTTACTGGGATGGTTTTTTCTTGTCTTCACGGTGACCCCCCAAACTGGCACAGATCTGGCCCGGATCTTGGAAACAGCTGAAAATTTCTGGGCAAAAAAAATCCTCATTTCAAAGCCGAGCAGCTCCGAAACAGCGCCCTTCTCTTTTAAAAGACCTCAGCGCTGCTTCCGAAGAATCCTCGAAGCGACATCCGGGTGTCGAGCATCCTCCGCATCTTCCGTATAGCGGTACGCACCACGTCCCTCCAAGCCTTGAAGGCAGGAGAAATGGATTGTACAGTTAGGGGATGGTCCATGGACTGGTTACCCTCTGGGTATTTAACATACCCAGATACTCCATAGTGCTGGAATATTTACCTACATTTACCCCAAAAATAGCCCAAATGTAGGTAAATATTCCATACATGGAGCATCTGGGATATAGAATCCATGGCCCATAGACATATGATAAAATTGATGATTTACCGTGCTTAAAGATGACGATTTCCCATCGCTACGTTAAATTGGGAGAGGGTATTAGTTCTTGTTTGCAAGAACTGTTTATCTTCAGCCCTGTTTGGAGGTGTCTTTAAGAGGAGCTACCCTGAAATTGGATGGTGAAAGAGTTTCAAATCATCTGGGGATGATTTTGGGCACTCCTGTTTGATATGGTTGACGACATTGATGACTATTTGTTAATGACTATGATGTTTCAACAGTGGATGTTCAGCACATTTAAGTAAAGAGTTGTTATTATAGGTTATTATAAATTATTATATATCATATTACTGCTTCGAAATCTGGAGTCATAGCCCAGTCGACAGGTTCCTGGTGGCAATAAGGAACTCCAACGACATCCACTGATGGATTTCTGGTTGATATAGCATCACCACTCTTTTAAGGGCTACGGAATAGGGAGGAGTACCAGAAAAGTAAGTTTCAATGACATAATCAGAGTTGAATGGGTTTATAAACCAACTTATACCTGGGGGACCTCCCTTAGTGGGGATGCAAGCAACAGTTTAACTGCAGTTTCATACCCCACCTGTTCAGATATATGATATATGTGTTGCTTGGTGAGATTCCGCCAAAATGGTCCGTCCCCCACACCCCGACTCCATGTTTTTTTTTTCTGGTGCTCACACCAAATCTTCATGCTGACGCCCGAGCAGAGCAAGGGGTGTCGATCTGTGACACATTTTCAATGGGTTTCAACTGCAGTCCCAAGGAGATTTGGGGATTCACCAAATCTTTGTATTGACGATATGACTGAAACAAGTGGACATGACAACCACAAAGAAGGATGAGTCCCCTGGTTTCTAGTGATGTGGGAACGGCACAAAAGGGACCGCACTTGGTGGCTGAACAGTGATAGGCCTGCCAAACAAAAGGAAACCAAATAGGAGAAACCCAACGAGAAACCACGTTCGAAGGGAAGGTAAACGCGCCATTCTCGCGGTAAATCAGAAGTGTGCACCGAGTGATGACAGGGGAGTGGTGAGCTGTGGTGAGTAGGAAGCCGGATTACAGAGCCACCTGGTGTTTGGTGATGGAACATGGTGCAAGGAAAATTTAGGTGTAGCCTTCTTGATGCACCTTACAGTATGCTGCATGCCTGCGTTTCATGTTACGCTATGAGATTTTCTCTCGCACCTGCACCCACGTTTCATGCTACGCTATGAGATCTTCTCTTGCACTTGCACCCACGTTTCATGTTACGCTATGAGATCTTCTCTTGCACTTGCACCATCTTGCCCCCACGTTTCATGCTACGCTATGAGATCTTCTCTTGCACTTGCACCCACGTTTCATGTTACGCTATGAGATCTTGTCTCGCACTTGCACCATCTTGCACCCACGTTTCATGCTACGCTATGAGAGCCTCTCTCGCACTTGCACCCACGTTTCATGCTACGCTATGAGATCTTCTCTTGCACTTGCGTGACCCACGTTTCATGTTACGCTATGAGATCTTCTCTTGCTCTTGCACCCATGTTTCATGCTACGCTATGAGATCTTCTCTTGCACTTGCACCCACGTTTTATGCTACGCTATGAGATCTTCTCTTGCACTTGCACCAACATTTCATGTTACTCTGTGAGATCTTCTCTTGCACTTGCACCCACGTTTTATGCTACGCTATGAGATCTTCTTGCACTTGCGCCATCTTGCACCCACGTTTCATGCTACGCTATGAGATCTTCTCTCGCACCTGCACCCACGTTTCATGTTACACTATGAGATCTTGTCTTGCACTTGCACCATCTTGCACCCACGTTTCATGCTACGCTATGAGATCTTCTCTTGCACTTGCCCCCACGTTTCATGTTACGCTATGAGATCTTCTCTTGCACTTGCACTTGGAACAAGAGATCCAAAGGATCGACGTGTGGCCAAGCACTTGTTCGACACTGTCAAAAGTTTCATGTTCAGACACAACTGTGGGTGCCAACTCTGGAGTCAGCTTGGCAAGTTGGCGGAAAAAAAACGTTTGAAATAATATTTTTACAGATGACCCTCAAAATACATGGAAAAACACAGTCAAAATAGAAAAAAGGGTGTGCCGTCTCGCGCCTGCCATGCAAATTTCAAATAGAAACCTTGACACCAGAGACAAAAATGCTGTAAATACCGCGATTTGTCTTCAGAATCGCTGAAAAAAGGTGCGTTTCCCCTGGGGTCGCTAACCACGCCGTAGCCTTGTTTGTGACTCGTATCCCTAGTTCCCTCTGTCTTGTTGTTCAAACTGCATTCTGTGTAAGTTTTGTCAATGGCTCATGTCAGATGGACGCCCTGGCTCTACCAGTTTCGATGATGGCCGAAAGCGCCTTTCCCAACACATCGAACGGACAAAGTTGTCATGTCTATCCGTCCATTGGATGGAAAGTCCTTTGACAACTGACTCTCAAAGTACCTGGTTTTGGCGGACTGAACCCAGGGTTCTAATCATCTGTCAATTGCAAACAGCGGATGCTTTGTGGCCATGAGCAAGCTTGTGGTTTGTGGTTAAATTGATGGGTTCTTTTGAAATTGCCTTCCCGTTCACAGCCCGGCTGTCAGGGTTGAAGGACATTCGAATGTCCTGGACCCGACACGCTGAGCTACCCTGTGGGTTTGAACGGTGGGTCTGCCAGTGGATCGGATATCATCATGATTGGAGAAAGTGCTTGAACAGTTTTCCACAGTTTGAGAGTCCCAGAAGCGTGTTATTTTGTTTATTTTTTTTCTGGAAATTCACAGTAAGACATAGTAAGACAATGGATTTTTACATGCAACAAAAACAGTTTCCAAAGTTTCTAGGTTCAGCCCCTTCGCAGTAACCAAAACAGCGGAGTGTCTCTACGGGGTTACTACGCCATCAACGACCCATTCTGAAAGGATATATATATAGATAAATATTACATATAGATACATATAGCGCCATACCAGTTAGAAAACTGAAGCCCATCTATTCACCTCATGTTGCAACAAGACTTCCCAGAGAAGACTCACACACACAGGATTCACCCAACATCACATGGGGATTTTATCATGATTTGATGATCATCAAGTATGGTCCTCAGTACTACAGTGGATGTTTCATGCTTGATATGTGCATCCATATACCTTGGTTATTATCCCAATTAGGCCGCATCCAGAAAGTGAACATTGTTCCCTGGTATGCCTGGGTCGATATTGGATACCCCAAAACTTGGAGGGTTTGTGCACAACAGACCAACATCTGTTACAACAAAAACCGTTACCTTCGCGCAATCCCAGTAAACTCTATAACTGGAGGTTTCTAGCTGGAAAATCATCTATACATTGTGGATTTTCCATTGCAATGTTTGACAACCGGAGGCTATTCCCAGAATGCTATGTTTGTTGGACTTCGCAGGGAAAGTGTGCCCTTCAACTTGTTTTTGCGCTGCAATGTTGTGTGAGTCAATTTCAGGCTTAACGGCGGTTTCTGTATTGTGCCAGAAGAGAATTCTGACTGGTGACCGACATGATCAGTGTCAGGGACACTTCACTAGAGATGTCTTGCCATGTCAGTGCGACACAACAGCCCCTCCGTTCCACCCGCGAAAAAAACAAAAAAAAACACGTTGCCATTGTTTCACGGCGTCCTTGTCTACCTCAAAAGGTTCTGTAAGGTTTAGATTGCCATTTGGGGCGTACAAATGGTTATAACATGTTATAACTGATAGTAGATGATATACGTGTCCAAGAAGGGCACAGCACATGTTGGAGGTGTTTGCAATTTCTCCATATTTCTCCCACATTTTTGGAGAGCCACAAATTAGACTTTGATTTTGATCAGCTGTACAGCCCTTCCTAGGATGATCCTGAGAACTCTGCGAAGCGGGTCATCGGGTCATCGGGTCATCCCGTCATGGAGCCTTTGTAAAAAAGGACATGTGGATGGACCATGTTGTGGGGCTTGCTCATGATCACCAAGTCACGGATGGTTTTACACTAAAGATTCTTCGTATTATTGTGGGTTTTTCTGTTTCGTTGGTACATTGGTACCCCAATTTCATACTTTGAAGGGAGAATCTTTAGGAACCCCTTTCGTGTGGTGAAAAACACAGAGCTTTCCTGCACCGAAGGCTTGACCCAGCCATCTACGATGTCCGGAGCCCGCAAGAGGTGCCGAGGTGAGAAAAGGTGGAGCCCATTTTTGGAGGTGTCATGGTCAAAAGGTGTTTGTTAACATTTGTTAACCTCTGGTTATTTAACATAGCTGACATAGCTATGGGAAATGCTTCATTTATGGATGATTTACCTATAGTTAGTGGTGATTTTCCATAGCTACATTAAATAACATTAAATAACCATATGAGGTATTTTATCCCATCAAAGTGGATGGTTATCCCACCATTTTCATACAAGTGTTGCTATAGCCATGACTTTTCTTGAATTCCGTTCATATTTTTATTTTCCAAAAACATGATGATTTATGCATGATGACCATACCCTCTTAATTATACAATTCTATGCCACTTGACCATGGAATTCAGATGTTTTTTTTGGTGCTGGTATCGTGACCAGCATCACCGGGTGAAAAAAGCCCCAATTGTAGACTGGTATATTTTGGATGTGTCACAACCACAGACTAAGACATATATATAATATATATGATATATATATATAATATATATATATAATACGTTTTAATTATATACATACAATATAAATGTACATATATATATATACATACACATATAATTTAATTCAAAAAGGTCATTTGACAAGCATCTCTTGTTGGTGCTTCCATGTCCTCAGGATGTCCAAGTTCCAACGGGCAGTGATGTCATAGAGAGACTTCGGTGGCTTGAAAGATCTTCATGTTCAACCGGAGAATGAGCCCCAGCCACCAACATGTCATCTTTTCAAGTTGTTTCATCAGATTCTATTTCTTCAACGGTCAGTCGGATTCTATTTGTTCAAGGGGATGGTGATCAATCCATAGGGATGTACCATTATACACTTATATAATCTGGTTGGTGGCTTGGAACATTTTTTATTTTCCATATATTGGGAATGTCATCATCCCAACTGATGAACTCCATCATTTTTCAGAGGGGTGGCAAAAAACCACCAACCAGATTATAAATTTATTTTGTTAAAAGGATTCCCAAATTCTCCCGTGGACCCATGATTTTCCCATCTGGAAGATTTCCGCTCACAGGGTACCCCTGCCCTCGAGGCGAACTGCTCTGACTGGAAAGGCATGAGGCAAAACGGCAAAATGTTTTTTTTGGCGCAAAGGTGGGGAATCTCTGGGTAAACCGTGGTTGGGTACAGGCATGTATCATTATCATTATCTATATCATTGTTGTTTATCATCATTTAACATAATAAATTATAGTTTACAATTATATGTCCTCATGTGTCCTCATGTAGCGGCAATTATTATCATGTATCATAATGTTTCATCATATGTGTGTGTGTTTTATCCTTGTGTATCATCAATTGTCATCATGTATCATCAGTTATCATCGGTAGTCATCATGTTGTCATGTGTCATGATGTGTCATCAGTTATCATCAGTTGTCATTATCTATCATCATTTGTCATCATCAATCATCATTTGGCATAATGTTTAATCAGTGTTTCCACCATGTATCATCACTTTCCATGAGTCAGCATTGTTTAATATTGTTTATCCTCATGTAGCATCATGTGTCATCATGTTTAATTATATTGCTCATAATATATATATATATATATATCAACATGTATCATCGTGCATCTTCAGTTATCAACATGTATTCTTATAATTTATCACAATTCATGTTAAAGTTATCATCATTTATTCCTACTACACGTTGTCATGATGTATCATTTTTTATTTTCATGTATCGCCATGTATCACATTTAACATCAATCATTGCATTTATCCCATACCCATGCAACACATGATGTTTCAACGAATGTGTAAACCAATTGTAAACGACTGGTGATGACTACTTGAACGATTTTGCCATGCGTCGGGCTGGGCTGAAATGGTTGTTGTCAGCATATCTATGATTTGCCATCTAATCAGATTTGACCTACATACTTGGAATCGCAGGAATGGTAAGTGGCTTAAAACTTATAATTATTGCGGTATTCTGCAGTATATTCCCTATATGACTAGGTTTTATACTTGACTTTATATATAATATGACATAGAAGATGACCTGTACCTTCCGGTCATCAAACCTAGCTGGGAAATTGGGGGAGTAATGGACGGTTAATCCACGGGAACATCATTTGTAGGCCCGATATTTTCCAGCCAGCCCTCCTTAGTTTTCCAGAGTTGCATGGAGGTAACAACCAAAGTAGAAGTTTGGAACTTCACCCAGAAACAATTCTGTATTTTTCCCCATGTTAGTAAGCGGGTAATGCAGTAATTCAAATTTAACTGAAGTGAATATCTTATTACCTAAATTCCTATTTATAATGTGGTGCATTTTCAAAACAAACCGTGAGTAGCCACATACCAACGAGGATGCAAACTCAAATAGCACCAAACTGAATGCAACCTTATCATAAGTGAATCAGGTGCTTACACAATGGGTTAGACCTTGGTTTGAGTTCAATCCCTTTGACAGGGATTACACTACATGGTCGCATGGATTTCTGGCGGATGGCTGCAAACTACATATACCTCTTACCGGACATTTTGCTCGGACATGCGTTTGTTGAGCATAGTGAACATCGGTCTCTTACTGTTTCCAGGAAGTGAACATGTGCTAAACCAAGCCCATCCTCCGCAGGAATGTCGAGACTTGATGTACTTAATTTTGCCTGTTCAGAACTTGACTGCTTTGCTGGGCAGGATCAACTGTTTTGACTTGTTTTTGCAGCCGTCTCAGCTCAGTTTTGGGCAGGATCAATTGTTTGGGCGCCATCACCATATCATCCATGCATCACCCAACCCTCTTCTTCCGGATATTTTTAGAGCCGTCTCAGCTCAGTTTTGGAGAATGCAACAAGACAGGAACCAGCCGGTACAAAGTTTTCAGTCAACTCGTTTCTTGGGCAACGCTGAGAGGGACGGTGCAGTAGCGGAGAGCTGCAAGCTAGTGTGATTTGCCCAGAGATTGACCAAGTTTGGTTCATTGATATCACGTGACATCACGACTATGGTGCTGGGTGATATCACCAACACCTACCGAATCAGACACTTGGCGTGGCGCTCGCGGTAGGTGTGGGTAGATGGTGGACCTATTAATGAAAAGGCAGCTAATAGCCGAAAACGAGATGCTGCCAACAAAACGTGGATTGTAAAGGCACGCATTGTGTTGACTACCAAATATGCTCTATGCAAAAGGGGTCCCTCGCCCCTAGTTTAGTTTACCCGCACCAAACATGTTAAGAACATGTCTTGCTCCGAGTTCCTGGCGGCCACACCAGTGGGGAGGTGTCAGGCTTCACGATTTCAAAGAGCATCACCTGATTGGTGGCTTGGAACATTTTTTTTGTTTTTCATATATAGTATATGGGATAATCCTTCCCAGTGACAAATGTTTTTCAAGATGTTAAAACCACCAACCAGTCACCAATGAAAAAAAGAGGTAGTGGGGTATTCAGACAAGAGTATACTAACACTATTCGCCGATATCAGCCCATTGGGGGAACTATTCCTTTTGCTGACACCCCTTTGGCCATGGTTCAATTCTTTCACATCCAAGTTCCATATGGCTGAGAGGATTGCCCAGTGCAGCAGATTCGAATAAAGGGGCTGTGAATCACAAGAATGGTGTCTATACTTGGTGCAGTTGAGGTTGTAAATGGGTATATAGCATTATATAGCTATAATTACAGGGATGATGATATATTGTTATATCCCAACTTCTGGGGCTTGTTACCATAACAAAAAAAACATGAATAATCTCAACTGCACCGATGCTGCTCAGGATCTGATGGGCTTAGCCAGAAAGCCAAGCGAGCCGTCGGTGAGATCGAGCCAAGGACGCCCGACATCGTCGGCTCGTTTCAGGGGATTTGTTGATGAAAATCGTGTGGCCCGACGGCCCAACAATCATGGAGAAATCTGGGTAAATTAGAACGACCTCACTGTTCTCCCTCACTGGAAATATGATTAATAAGGGAAATGATCCCCAAATGGCCTTAATTCAGGTTGGTGAATTATTATAAAAAAAACACATGATTGTGGATGAATGGATTATTCAACATCCAAAATAACGTTATACAATGTTATACATGATGGATCATGGATAAATAATGCTTCAAATCAAATACCACGTTATTTTGGATGAATGGGTCATTCAACAGCGATTTTGACCTGGTGACCACCGAGGGGTTCATCTTGTGTCATGATCAGTGGGGAATTTCAGGGGACTAAAATAGCCGCAAATTAAATAGGCCTGATATATTGGCTCCAATTTAGGCCTTTGATCTGAACTTCAAAACAATATATATATATATATATAATATACAGTATATATATATACGTACGTATATATATATATACACATCTATCTTTAGAGAGAGAGAGAGAGAATTGAGTGCTTACATGTCATGTGGCACAAATGAATGTAGCCCTCTCGTGGTCTAATCTATTGCTGGGATGCAGTGGAGAATCCCATGCAAACCATATGTTGCAGGTTCATCTCAGAGTATTCTTCATCTACATGGGGAAAAAACTGTTCAGCCAGCTTTGAGTACTTTGAGTACAGGAGGTATTGGATATATAGTCAGTGTATGTCATTGTATCAATACACCCTCTCGTCATGTATCATAGTTGGGAAATAACCTGACCATTTTCCATAGCTGCGTTAAATTGCCAAGAGGTTATATGGCCCATGTCGGTCTGTGCAATTTATAGCGAGGACAGCCGAGGTGCGAGGTAGTCTTTTGGTTTTAACGAGGTGGTTTAACTAAATTCAGTCAGACGGGGTGGGTGCTCAGACACCGTTTCCATGGCAAGGGACATGGAAAAAACTTTTCTGGAGCTGAAAAGTTTTTTTTTTGGCAAGCTGTGATTCTGCAGCAATTTTGCTGAAAGCTCATTTTCCTGTAGCTGTTGGCCATGCTTGTGGTTGTTGCTTCCCGTTCTCAAGAGGAAA
>Ga0126342_10020101_pt1:0-10000 | contig 11263 bp, 12 predicted proteins | sample Cyp1metagenome_FD_92528 | JGI IMG/M metagenome (GOLD analysis project Ga0126342, IMG submission 92528) | Coral microbial communities from Lord Howe Island, Old Settlement Bay, Australia - Cyphastrea 1 metagenome | ecosystem: Host-associated > Invertebrates > Cnidaria > Coral ...
ATTTAATATTATGTAATTTTATATAATGTATTTTATTTATTTTTAATTTAATATAATATCATACAATTTTGATATTATTTAACTTTCTATAATATGATACAATATAATTTAATATTTTATCATTTAGTATAATATAATTTAATATAATTTAATATAATATTATATAATATTGTATAATAATATATTTAATTTTATATTTTGAATATTATGTGTATATTGATGTATATATATATGTATATTTAAATTACATTTGTGCATTTCCTATTTGAATGTTTTGACCACCTGTTTTCTCAGGGAAAGCAACCGACAATTTGAGGAGGCTGAAATTTCCTCATGCCAACACCTGATCCGCACCTATTGACTTGCTTCACAAATTGGCTGTGGAATGGTGTGAACCGTGGTAACATCAAAATTAGACTACCACATACTATCACTGACTTTTGCATTGTGTAGGTCCCAGGTCTTACATGGTGTTGCTAGTGCACAGCCAGGCTTGCCCTTGGGCCTTTCACGTGCGTCGTGTTTTAGAGCCCAAGAAGGTGCCGCAAAATGGAGCAAATTCTGGGTGTTTTTAAAGCAGTTGGGAACGGACATTTTCGCGTGCTTGGGAGAAATCATGGATCGAACGCTGGAACATATGGATTTCCCCATTCAAGTGGAGAACATTTTGTGACTTTCATGTGGAAGTAGAAACGTTCGTTGATGACTCGGGTGACTCGGGATCTCATGCGTCGTTGTCCTGTGAGCAACAATACCGAGCCACGCCTGGTACGACAACACCATGGTTGGATCAGTTTATACCATATGAAATGCCCATACTTCGTCATATTTGTACAATAGTAACTATATTTCATTGATTCCTTAGTGTATGTATAGAATTAAGATGAATTAAGGACAGTGACCATGTTTCATCAAACATTCTCAGTGAAACTCTCAGCTGATTTTCGAATGGCCGACAAAATGCTACATCCCGACGTGGTCGGTCCAATCTGACATCGGTCATGAGAATCAAGTCCACCATCGGAATCTAAGCCAGGGAATTCGGCGGAATCCGGGAATCCCTGTTTTATTTGGGACTTCATGAGCATCTGCAACTGTAGGATTGCCCTAACCATATTGCCTTTCAGGGTAGATGGGTAGATCATCGAATCAATTCACCGCTCCAGGTCCCATGCGATGCTGGTGTTGCGGGAAACCCAGTCAATTTACAGGGATATAGGGCTACGCAACTGTGAAGTTACTAAAATTGGGCTTGCTGCCACGGTCTTGAGCAATTGAGAGGCTGAATTTAGTTAGTTTTTAGCAACCTTTTGCAAAGTACCAGGCCACTGTACAGGCATATCAGTCGGTGCAGATCGTCTTTAAACACGTATGATGAGAGTGGCCAAAAGATTCATGATGATTATTATATTATTATATTATTATATTATTATATTATTATATTATTATATTATATTGTTTTATTATATTATATTATTATATTATTATATTATTATATTATTATTATTATATTGTTTTATTATATTATATTGTTATATTGTTATATTATTATATTATTATATTATTATATTATATTGTTATATTGTTATATTATTATATTATTATATTATATTATATTATAATATATTGTTTCGCACTAGTGTCACACTATATTATATGGCAATGATGATGATGATGATGACGATGATGATGATGATGATGATGACGATGATGATATATTACAATCTATGATACGATATGGTGTGATGTCAAGAGGATGGACGAACTCGCCCAGGAAGCGTCACCTTTGGTGAACCTGTGGCCCTTGTCACTGGCTCAGTGGCAGAGACTGTAGTGGCTGCACGACCACGGTCACTTCAGTTTTCATAAGACAAACCGAACCACAAATCGTCTGATTATCTCATCTTTGTTGAGATTATTCCATCTAAGTGTTCAAGGTTCATGTCCCCACTCTCGTTGATATTCTGAAATTCTCCCCTGCGGATTGTATATATCCAATGATTGTCCAGCAATGATGCAATTGCACGTCCAGAATTTGCCAACAATGACAACCAAAATGACAAATTGTATATTCAGAATATTATCCAGCACCAATATTGGCATAGTCCAACATAGATAATCACTATCAATAATTCAGTGGATAAATATTTGTGCCCCGTTTTGATGTTGCTCCAGGCAGAGGCACACTGAAGTCCAGGCATTGAATGAGAGATGGGAAAACCCGTCAAAAACTATGGGATATTCGGGATATTCGCCTAGAAATCCCATATCTCGGTATTTTTGTTGGGTATTTTTGTTGGGTAAATCAATAGGTCTGTCAAAGAATTGGCGAATTTTGCACCCAATGGCGAGTAGAAATGGGGAAACAATTGAAATAATGATAAAACATGAGATTTGGTCCCTCCCATGTTTTTTAGTGCTACACCCCTTCTATTCAAAATGTCCATCAAAAAGGAACTGCGTGGATTCTTCGAAGATCCGAAGCACTTCATCTTGAGTGTGAATGTGATCATATTTTGTAGTTACTCACTCACTTAAAGAACCCTAAGCATCTTTGAGCACATCATGTTTTATCCACCCGCTGCAGGCGCAGGTGCCGTCTGCTGCCCTGCAAAATCTGGAAGATGGGTGGGTGTCTCAAGCTGTCGGTCTTATTTATTGGATTATATAAGCCAATAGTATAGATGACTATATGGTGATATCATGATATATAATATGGGGATATCATCCAACATGCAATGTAGATACTTCCCATACAGTTTTTGAAGGACACCCTAATGACATTGCAGGTTCACAAACGCATTTTCCAAAGAGTTCGTTCAACTGTAAGATCTACGCCATGTTCGAAGAGCATACGAGGACTCTTGCCCTGATACGGCCTGTTTGTTATAAATGTTCTTCCTGTTTTTCCATTCCTTCAGAAACCCTTCAAGCAGACTTTCAAAGCGGAGATGACGTAGAGCCCAAGGAAGTTTTGGTCCCTGCCCATGTTTGTTCCCAAAATCCATACTTCTGTTGGATATATCCGTATATCCGTAATTGCCGACTTCTGTCAGTGTCAATTACCTGGTGTTTTCCATTCCCATTATTCCCATTAAACCATCATTAAACCATCATTAAACCATCATTAAACCACCATTAAACCACCATTAAACCATCATTAAACCACCATTAAACCATCATTAAACCATCATTAAACCATCATTAAACCATCATTAAACCATCATTAAACCATCATTAAACCATATTAAACCTATCATGACCCTAAGGCCCTACTTCGTTGTGCTCGGTTTCCTGGATGCCAATAGTTGGGATCCCAGCGGTTGAGAGCCCCAGGTGCCACTGGGATCTATGGATCTTTCGAATATTTTGACGAAAAAATGATCTCCACATATCTCCATGTTTTGTCAAAAAATCCGCCTCTTTGGTATTTTCGACTTTGGATGTTGCCACTTTGCAGGTTTGGCTGCGGCAGATGCTGCATGTCAAACCTTCAGGCAGTGTGTGGGCTGAGGATATGACGGATATGATTGGTTCAAGATGGGAAATCAATGGAAATCATTCCCTGAAATTGCCCCCTTAAAAACAGGGGAAATGGCGTTTCCCACAGTTGATTTTTCACAGCAAGACATGGTTTCTGGCCACTCCTGTGAGCAAAACATCAGATATGTGTTGGGCTCCAACCTTTTGCAGATTGCGAAACAGTTCCACCATTTGATTTGTTTGGATGTTTAGGTAGCAGTTGTACCAATCACCGCAACGAAAAACGCGAAACGCGCTAGCCATGTACCTTGGCAGGACTCTGAACATGCTAGCTGGCACGGAGCTCAACGATGTGGCGATTGTGGACGAAGATTTGACCCATGTATTTGACGAATTCAATGTTGATCTGTGCATATCTGTGCCATGAGTGGATTCCCAAATTGTGGGAGATCCAATGCTTGGGCCCCTCAAATCGACCATGTTGCTCGACTTGCAAGGGGCTGCAGCAAACATCCAGATCCACGTAGACACACGGTTGAACTCGATAGAATTGCCCCCCTTGGCTGAGGCAATTTGAAAATGGTGTAAGCCTGTAAGCAGCCCAAAATTCTCGAGGTTTTAGCCACCGGCCATCAGGTGGACCTTGGCAAGATCTTGGCACTGAACTGTCAAATTCTCAGGAAAGTTATACCCGTTTCAGGGGTTGAAATCTCTGTTCAAAATGTGATCCCAATCGAGGTTCGGAATTCAGGAGCTCCATCCGGCGCTGGTTCGTATCCCCATATATCCACACACTTTGTTGGGATGAATATGATGAAACTATCGTGAAATTCTGTGGTGAATTGATGGTGGATACTCATGATATCCAACCATTATCCAACCATTATCCAACCATAATTGACCATCATATCATCATTAACCCTTGATATCCATCGTTGTAACCGGGAACCGAGGTTCCGAGGCTTAGAACTGGAAGACGAAGGCACCTTTCAAGGCCTGAAGCGGCGGCATAAGAGAATAATGCTTCATGAATGTTCATGATGGTGAATCATTAGTTAATTATGGATACTTATGGAATTCTTATGGATAATAATGGTATATCCCATTGTATCCCATTGTATCCCATTGTACTATACTTAACAAATCTTAACAATACACATTTTGGTCACTGTTGACATTACGGGGCTGGGATTCCCATCCGACGCAGGCGAGGGTTGTGCAGACCCTGACTGTGCGGCACGAGTGGTGCGGAAGCCACAGTACGAATCACCACGAATCGACCACCGAAAGTTTCCACAGAGGTTCAGTCAATGGCAAATGTCTAGCCATGAACCAGGGATTGCAACAGGTCCTGTTCTAAGGATGTTAATATTGAAAATATCACTTTTGGTTGGAGATACTGTCCTCATGCTTGGATGTTGCCTTGATACACTGAGGATTGGCGCGGGCGCTTCGCACGCTTTCGTTGGGCCTTGCCGGGGAGCACAAGGAGTGAAAGGATAGCCCGAGAAATATCGGCATGTCGTGAATTTTTGGGTACCCCTTTTACCAGACTTCATCTTTGCACGGCTTGTCTCCCATGACCCTTGAGCTGTATGAGTTGGGTGTTCTTGAGAGATTGGATCCGCAGCCTACAAACACCAACAGGCTTAAAATCCTAAACCTCCCCTTGGTTTTGTATGGTTTTGTCCCAGTAGAACTCCCCCAACTTCACCAATTTCTGAAATTTCGAAAGCCACTTAGATCCACTTAGTTTCAACGTTGCCCTCATCGGTGACTCTGACAGCTGTGAGGCCCAGCTTCCGTGCCCCTTTTAATGGTCCAGAGATTCACTGCGTGGAGCAGGTGCTACCATCAGGATGAAGTGGAAGCCCAGATGCAACGAGCATAACTTTTGGCTCCAACGTTTTGAGTTGACCTTGGCTGATTTTGGGACCCCAACTTATAGCAGATGGCCTCACGCAGAAATGCTTTGGATAAGGAACTTCGGTGGGTTAAGGAGTACCCCTTATTACCCCTTCGTTTTGTTTTTTCTTCAGGTGTCAGTGGGCTGAAGGTACTCCGAATCCATCACATGTTCCGTATCCAAAGATCCAAACAGCAGCATTTGAAGGACCTGGATTCATCCTGTCAAGTGAGAACCCGGTATCGGCTTCTTACTGCATCAATTTTCGCAGGCGGATGAGATTGCCTACTGCCGGTGTCGTTTGCGTCTGGGGACCCAGAAGCCAAGATCATCTGAGTCCGCTGCGCAAACCCATAGGAATCAGTCAACCAAAATCTACGGTAGTGTCAAATCGAACTTCCAGCAGCTAAGACCATGAGACGCATTGCCAGCCTGCTTGCAGGATTTCCATGGATTTCCGAGTTATGACGTACCATGGAATCTCATATCACCCAAATAGTTCCTTCCAGCTCTTGGAATTGGAAAGTAGGCAGGTGATTTAGCCACTCCAATTGTGCGAAAACGCTGCAGAAAACAGGGCAGAAAGCATCAATCAGATTCAATCAGCTCATATGCCTCCTTTCGTCACGCTTCTCGTCGTTTCTCCATGACCCACATGTTCGCCCCGTTCTGACTCCCGTGAGGAGCTGACATCCTGTCGCGACAACTGAACACCGGCATCTATTTGGAGGCGGGATGGTCTCCATGTTTGGAGCTATTCAGTTGGAGGAGTTGAACTGGAGTCCCGGTTGTAGCCATAAATCTCATTATTTCGATCTTTTTGGAAGCCTTGATTGAATTTGGTGTCTTTCGGAGGTGATTGAATTCATTAAGGTTTGAGACTCAAGTGGGCTTCGATCGCTCCTTTGGTGCTCCAGCTGGACTAGCAAGCTTTTCAGACTGCAGGTGGAGGTGATCACCAACCCCGACAACGTGAGTGTGGCCGTGGTGGACTTTGAGGTGGGAGAAATGGCGCATGCCGGAAGATGAAAACTCGGATTTGTTCGAAAAAATCCATGGATTTTCACAGAGGGGTAGACCTCATGGCAACTGAAAATTGTGAAAATGATATCTAAAATGATGATAAACCTGTTCAGGTATTGATTTTGTGCTTAGCTTATTTTCAAACATGGCTAGATGGTGAAAGCCATCAGGGCATTTGTGCGATCACGTAGATCAAAACGATTTCACCGATGTGCGTGAGCACAGATGATAGACCTTAGAAATCCGTGGAAGAACTAGAGGTATTTTCAGTGACCATACAATGAGGTATACAATGAGGAGGACCAGCTATATCCCACAATCCATCAAAATCCGCTGATTTATCATGTCCAGGCAGGTGGTTGCAGCAGTGTCCGGAAGCCCATTTGTTTGTCCAAAGCGCGGGTAGTGATATAGCCAACGATCCAAAAAATGAATACTGCATGGTATTTGAGCCTGGGACAGAAAGTCACCCATTTTTTAGATGTGTCACCATGTTTTGCCATGTTTTACCTATTGAAAATGGTGAGTCTTCATGACCAGGCTGTTACCAACCAATAATCAGCCCAATGAAATATAGATTCAAGTCTATTCTTCCTCCAAGAAGTGATGCTTCCAAGCTGGGCGGGCACAAATCCCAGAACTTGGGGATGATTTTAGCATATGGCAATCATTGCTATAGAATCAGTCAATCTCCAGAGGCATATCATAAGAAAGTGCGAAATATCCAAAACATATGGCATCTGATGATTGGCCGCCATTGGCCATCATCCCGATGCTCCGGTTCTGTTATTGGATTTGCACCCTGACTTCAAAAAGCGTTACCACTGCTCCTGATTCACATTCAATCAGGAATTTCAGTCATGTAATGGACATGTTCTACATGATTCATTTCTGATCATCTCAACTGGGCTGCAATGCGTCCAACGCTTCCAACTGATTGCTCGTGGCACTGCTCAGTGGCCGGCAGAGGAAGCAGAAAATCTTGGAGAAACTTGAAGCCACAGACTCACATTTGATTTGGAGGCAAATGGCAAGAACAATATGGAACATACTGTAATTAATTTCTTAGGAACAGAAAGAAATTTTGAAAATTTGATGAATCGCATCACTTTTCAACATGACTGTGAAACCTTGAACCTATGGGCCAACCAATGGCTGGTTCCATGTTGACAGGTCACCTTCAGTCCCGACACCGGCGCCGTCATCCGAGAGCGCAAGGCTGGAACCAGTTGACCTTTACCGGGGATTGCCCAACAGATTGTGGTGGACGCCTACGATTTCCTTGAACATCTTGCGAAAATGCAACAAATTTCATTGAACTGCTGTCATCAGAAATCTACAAAATGAGATGTGTGCTTACCACGTAATGTTATAAGCAAAAGTAGTATATAAGGAGGATCCTATAGTGTGCTTCAAGTATAGGAATGGTATCCTTAAAGTCGCAGACGAAACTTGGATCCAACATTCGGACTCAATCTTGACCTCACGACTGAAAACAGATGTCACATGTGTCATGTCACCCACAGTTTGCCGCGTCCACGAATGCGCAGGTACGCGAGGTGCCTCGCAAAGTGGAAGGCGGTCAGAGATATTGAACAGCTTCACCATTTTGGGTGATACCAGATGTAAATCACTGCCGAAATTTTAGTGGTATGTATTTTCGAACCATTCTTGAAAACCCTCATGACATCGCAAGGATATCTAGAGATGTGGATGTTGGATGTTCCATATGATGAACCATGAAAGTGGATGGCTGGAAGATGTTGTTACAGAAAGCTCATCAACTCATCACTGTGCCAGGCGCCTACATCCAACCCTTGGCGACCATCACTGCTGGTCAAGGCTTTGAGGGTTGTATGGGCGTGGAAGCTCAGTGACAGGAGTTTTGCTTTCAGAAATGTCAATCATTTCACGAGTTTTTGCAGATTTGGGGCGGTTCAACTTGAACCTGTTCAAATCGATCTGCGGGAAAGATTGGAAGCTAAAAAGAGGCTCTCGAGATTTATGATTCCACCATATTCCACCCTGTTCCACCATTTTCCACCTTTCCCCAAGAGGCACCTCAATGGGGAACTTTTCAGTTGAAGCCTGCCTGTGACCCCGCTCCCAGGTGTATACTTGAGCGGTGGAAATTTAGCCTTCTTCAGGAGGGCTGGTGTTCCCCGGCCCGGTATTGACCCATAATGATGCCATAATGATGCCATAATGTTCCTGAGTGGTTGGGGGCGAGCAACTCCCAATGGATGGTGGATATGTCGAAGCAACAGGAATATTCCAGTGATGTGGTCGTAGCATGTTTACAACCTATTTGCTACCCAACCCAGTGGAACATGAATGCACTGCCTTACCGTGCATTCTTTCGCACAAGATATTCAGCCGTCAGCCGTTTACTGGACGTTTGCTGTGGGGCAACAGTGGGGCAACAGTGGAACCAGCGATGCGAAAAAAGAGAACATCCCGAACGAACAGAGAACGAACAGAACTCCTCAAGGCATTTGCGGTCACCGATCAGGAAGCGCTCTGTGGGCAAACGTTTCGATCAGAGAAACTTCATCTTTAAGAAGTTATGACCGGGGCTGCAACTGACGAGTCGGAGAAACTCTCCCGGCTTCGCTCCAGCTGTTTGAACTTCTAAAAGTCCATGAGGCTGACAGCACCAAGTTTCGCAGATCAGTTTCTCATCTGGGCGACTTCAAGAAGAACGCCTCATTTGCTCGAAGCAAGATGGGGTTGTATTTGGATTTGGAGGGATGTAAGAGGAGCTGAGATGGCGATGCAGGTGCAAGAGCTGGCTAAGTTCCGAGCCTTCAAAGAGCAGACAAATCAAGTTTACCGATGTAATTTTAAAAAAGAACTAGGGATTCACCAAAGTTGTTCCAAAAGGTCAAAGATTTTGCCAAGTTAGACCTGGCATCTGCCAGAACAAATGCGACAGAGACAGCACTATGGATGCAACTCCGACCATCTGGCAGTTGAATCAAAAGACCCAGTAAAACTTGGGTGTCACATGACATTACCATCTTGATAGTATCACTGTGGTGATGACCGCATTTTTGCTGGTCTCTTGTTTCATATGGAGCGAACGAAGGGAAGACCCTTGAAAAAACACCCTGGCAACATGCTGATCTTGGCGAGAGTAGAAAGAAAGCCTGGGCAAACAACCACGGCAACAGGGTGTTGGACGAATCGTCCAGGGCGGTGTTGCCGTGGTTGACGCTTTCCTTGCGGTTTAAGCTATTTTAAGCTGCTGAAAACTGAGAAACCATCCAGGAGCAATGCACTGAAGTGACCAGCTCGAATCCAACCGCCGTTCGGTTCCCACGCATTATACTAGTTGATTCATGTTGATTCTGCTCATTCGACAGCCAAAGTAGCTGCAGTGACTTTCTTTGGCTTGAAATCTAATTGCGATGCTGCTGGAGACCTGTTTTATCGGTTGACACCCCAACCTTCACCACATCACCTGTGGCGTTTCTTCCAAGAATTGCACATGGTCAATCGTCATAGCTGCCCTCAATTTTGGGATGTCAATTGACCTAGAAATTGGTCGTTTCTTGTATTGAACTGCGTCCAATTTTGACCCATGTC
>Ga0126342_10020102_pt1 | contig 11263 bp, 17 predicted proteins | sample Cyp1metagenome_FD_92528 | JGI IMG/M metagenome (GOLD analysis project Ga0126342, IMG submission 92528) | Coral microbial communities from Lord Howe Island, Old Settlement Bay, Australia - Cyphastrea 1 metagenome | ecosystem: Host-associated > Invertebrates > Cnidaria > Coral ...
ATACATATTATATATATATATATATATATATACATATTATATATATACATATATATATATATACATATTATATATATATATATTATATATATATACATATTATATATATTTCTAAAAAATACAAATATTATCCAATATTGGAGATAGTAGCACTTGGTGTTGTGGTACCAAGGCTACTAGTTCAGTTTTAACATACTTTTTGGGGGGATTGACAAGGGGATAGTAGTGTTCCAAGGCCCAAAATTATCCATATGGTGTGCAATGATAGGAATTCTGATGACCATTACTTGGTGATTTCCAAATTCATGATGGGACGACATAATGAACACCAAAGAGAAACACGTACTACCATGGCAAACGTTAAACGTGCTGAATTAGCAGTCTTGGATTTTTGCCAAGACTAAATGGTTTGTCTGGAAATGGGGTGTGCCACAAAATCGCAATTTTAATGCGGAAAGTGATTATTAACCATCAAATTTGGGTGTACCCGATAAACTTATGGTTGGCTGCTGGTTTGGGATATCTGCCGACAATTATATGATAATATATAATAGTTATGTATGTACGTATTATATATATATGAATAAATAGATTACCTATGCATACTAGTATGATTGACATGAATTTGCCAATATCGATTGGATTAAATTGAATAATTTGAAGCTGTGGGAAGCCGGCAAACAATCAAGCAGCATATTGATTTCCCTTCGGTAATCTCACGTAGCTATATGGAAAATGGTTCATTTCGAGATGATTTACCGAGTAAATCCTACTTGTAGCATTAACTTTTTGTTTTTCTACAGTATAACGTGTGGTTACCATTACCAGAGGGTATCCTTTGCAAGTTTACCAATAAGAAAACAGATGCCCAACTGAACCATATACCAATCAACATATATATATACTGTGCACTATATTTAATCGGCCAACTCCGCAATGTGCACTCCAAGAAAAGTTTATATAAAACATGGCTTTGTCAGAAAAAATGCCGATCTCGCCCCATATCGCCAATGATTTATCCATCATTTCCCCATTAGAATTGCCCCATAGGATCCATGTATGCTATATATGGTAACATTTACCATCAATATACCCCCAATGTTAGCATATATCCCATACATGGATCCTATGGGTTAGAATTGCCACTGTGTGTTGCGGATGAATCAAAAAAAACTCGGACACACCCATGGCATCCATGGTCCATTGGTTACATCCATATGGATTCTCTGATCGTTAAATCTCCAGGAAACTTCGTACAACTTCGTTGCTTAAATCACATGAAAATCATAAGATCTTTTATTATTATGATCATGATGGTTAAATCATGTTAAATCCCAATTTTGACAGATCAAATCCATTGCCAACACGATTTGTGATGGCATATTGTGTATGGTTCGACTCCAAAACTCCTCATGTATTACCCAAGTCAAGTCCAAAAAACAGTAATAAATCCTATGTTTGAGTCCAAAAAACAGTAATAAATACTATGTTTAAGTCCAAAAAACAGTAATCAGTCCCATGTTTAAACCCAAAAAACTGTAATAAATCATATGTTTTTTTGAGTTGAACAAAAAGCAGCATACGACTCCATGCCCATTCCGATTCCGCAGTTGCATGCCTCGACCATCCTGAAATCCTGCATGGGCATTTTCGGTGGCCGCTTGGGACCTCACCAGAATTGGTTTCAAAACTGGGAGATTTGATAGCCCTACAGGCCCTACAAGATGGGGCCCCAGTTCGTTAGCTAAGTTGGTTTATAACTATAATAACAATAGTGTATGATACTTATAATTGTATTTAGATGGGGTTATAAACCAACTTATAACTGGGGGGGCCATCCGGTATGGTTGCGAAATCCTGCACCACCAAACGGATGGTTGACACATGTTGACACCCTATAAATAATGGGAGAAACCATATATCAACTGGTGCAGGATGTCGCAACCATCCACAGAATATACTTACCTAGCAAAATTGGTGATTCCAACAAGGAGATTTGGGGACAACTATGGTGATTGAAGAACACGGGGATTTACTTGACATGATTTGAAGAATCACTGTTTGGAGTTCAACCATAGATGGTTTATCCAACCACAAGTCTCTGGGCCAGTTCTGCACCAAACCCTGGTCGAATGATGGTTAGCAGGGACGCATCCCATTTTGTGGGATTATGTCCAGCTTCATTATGGGGCATGTGGGATGTTGTAGCAAGTTGATGGAACATTTACTGATTGGAGACTTGAAAAGGTCCTTGGATAATCCGATCGCCAAGGCCTCGTGTGCATTGGGGCGGTGTCACTTGGCGCTGTTTTTTTTTGTTGTTTCCATGTGAATAAACAACCATTCAAAATCGGGATGAATGCTGATATCATGGGTAATTATATCACAAATATTAACCAATGATATATTTGGATATATTTGGATGTTGCCTTCCGGTGTCAACATGGAAAATCCACCAGTTTCTTCGAGAATGCTCCAGCTTTGAACCTCCAATTGTGTTCGGGGATTCGCTTTGTTTTTTCTGAAGGGTATCGGATTTTCTTCATGTACCTATTATCCATGCTACTGTACAATGTACTTACCTACATGTTTGGTTACTTTTCCGGGGAAATGCTCGGGAACCATGGTTATTTTTCCATGAATGATAGGGGGGTCTATTGGTTCAGTTTCCCCATCAAGATGCAGATACTTTGGTGGGTATGGTGGTCAGGTACATGTCAAGCCATTTTCTTGGGGGTAGATTTCCTTACTTTAGCCCTTACCTTAGATATGATATATATATATATATATACACGTATATACATCAACATTACTAAATATAAACAGTGTATATAGTACTGTATCCTATATATATACATCAATAAATATAAACAGTGTATATATGAGATGCGGTCAAAATAAGGGTAGACTACTTTAGTAAGGGAGGGTCCGGTTGTGTTGAGAAAGTGCACCAAACCAGATAGCCCCCCCCCAAAGAAAAGATAAATTGCAACCATATGAAAGTGCATTAAACTTGTGTAAACCAACCAAATATTGCTGTATGCCTTCACGCGATGGGCAAAATTGATGAAGAAAATTCAACCTGCATTGCCCACGTTTCTTGCAGTTGCCATACCATTTAATGTCCAAGATGGTTGAACCGTTGCTTTCTGCAGGCAGTTGTTTTTTCTCCCAGGTCCCAAAGCAGTAGAATTAAACTCAACTAAACGCAACCAAACTCGGAATTAAATTAAAACATAGTTTTGAATCTAATTCTAAATTCCGTTATTTGCTTTACTTGAGTTTGAATTTTGTAATTCCTTTGTTTCCTTTCTTTGTCTTTCCTTCCATTTTCCTTTTATTTCCCTTTTGAATTCTGGAGTAAATCAAAATTGATATTGAATCCAATTCTGCATTTCATTTACATATGTTATTTAATTTCCCTTTTGATTAATTTGTCCTTTCTTCTTCCTCCGTTTCCTTTTCTCGTTCTTTCCTTCCTTTTTCCTTTATTTTTTCAATTGTCCTTTTTGTTCCACGTTCCCTTTTCTTTTCCTTTCTTGATCATCACGGTGTTCTAATATAGCGATAACCTTAGCGACAACCTAGACCTAGCGGTAACCTTTTGTTGAAAAAGGAACCCCGGACGATGGATAGACTCATTTGATCCCAACAAGAAGAACTCAACAAAAAAGCGAACAGGCTCTCAACCCTAGGCCATCAGGTTGTTTTGAGACATGGGGAGCCTTAAGCACTTCTTCATAGCTACGAACGCTTCTTTATTAGAACTATGAGGTGCCATCTTCAATTTCTAGATTATGATAATTATGGTTTCTGATACTTATGACTATGGTGTATGATACTTAATGATACTTATAGCTATAGTTTGCATGGGGCTTATAAACCAACAAACATCACTGGGGAGCACAATCCGGTAGCAACATTTACCACATTACCATGACCCAGTCATGTAGGTGAATATAGACGACCACAGTCGAGATATTCTCCTGGTATGCTTTGAACTAAAAAATCCAGGTAAAAAAAAATCTTGGAACTGTACCTCCAAGAAAGCACTCTTGGTGCCCCAAAACTGAAGCGCATGCGAGCAGTGCCCAAAATACCAATTGTTAGAGAGTATTGTCGGCGTTATACCCTCTAATTATCAATCATTACAATAGTGTTACCTTTACTTACACCATCTTACATCCATTAGGGGAAGCCTTACAAGATAACCAGTATCAGATTATCATGGAATCTTACAGCTAAACAAAAATGCCCCTGCCGCCCCGTCCTGCGCGGTCCTGGAGGTCCGGCTCTGGGTGGTATATGAGCTATTCCACTGCACAAGCCTCGCTGGAGAGTGCAGGCACGGTCCCGTCCTGCTTGCGAAGTGTCGCGTTGGGTAGGTAGTTTACATGGATGGGTATCTTTTGGCTTCCTCCAAAAATGGGCTTTAGCCCAAAAGTTGGCGGTTGACATAGTTGAATAGGGAATATGATTATCATTGTTGCAATTTTTGGGCACCCCAGTTTCGGAAGGACTTACCAGAAATGCATGGTATGAAAAAAAACAATTGCAGGTTTATGGCATTTGTTGTCCCATGGTGAACCACATGTTTTTGCCCAGAGGCTGCATATGTTGATATGTTCGATGGTGGTGCACATTAGCAGTGACCAAACTCTGTTTGATAGGTGGCAATGGGGTTTTGTTAGCCTACACTTCATCTATTGGTAATTATCATAACCTATGAGAATCCAGTTCTTAACCACCCATTATTGGGAGTTTCGAAAACATATCGGCAATATCCCATTCTTTCTCCATGTTTCCCAACCCAGAAGGACTCAGAAGGTTTTGGGCCAAAAAGCATCTGGATCAAGTTCCACGGAGAAATATGAAACCCCCAAGCAGAGCCTTCGGTTGTGGCAGTATTATATATGCTGGGTAAAACTAGTGGTTCTCAACAAGAATTGGTTCATGTTCAGCAAAATGGGGCAAGATATCATGCCCGAGTAAAACGTGTTTTTCTTTTTTTTTTGCAAGGCATCTAAGATTTGCAATGGATCTTGCAGCAGCAAGAATTGATAGTCCGGAAGAAAGGGTTGCCATCCCCGAAAAATGCGATGACAGGCAGAAGTCAAGGTTGCCATGCGGCGAACTTTGATTAAATGCAGCTAAAGTGGTTTGTTGTGCTATGTATGGACATTCAGGAAAGAACAATGAATGACTGAATGACCTTTTAAATGTGCGTGTATTATTTTTTACATGTTCCACCCAACTATTTTAGAAGGGGATAGTTATCCCAATTGACTTGCAAGACAAGCACTGTTCTTTCGGAGTTGTCGCTAATCTCGTCCCCCTTCTGGAGAAACAGCCCCCAGAAATCGTGTGTTTATTTGCTGTTGTTGTTGTTGCTGTTGTTGTTGTTGTTGTTGTTGTTGTGGTTTTGCACATATTTAAGGGACAGAATGACAGAATGGGGTGTTTCATATGCGGATGGGATTTGACTTGACCAGGATAGAATACCACATGTACTTAGACTCCATGTAAATTGGATACCATGTGTGTCATGGGAAAATATCATTTATTGGATGGATTTTTCAGGTTACTGTGTTTGATCAGACCGGATAGGATACCACATTATCCTAGACTCAATGCTCATTGCATACATTATCTGGTTGGTGGTGTGGAACATTTTTTATTTTTCCATATATTGGGAATTTCATGATCCCAACTGAAGAACTCCATCATTTTTCAGAGGGGTAGGTTGAAACCAGCAACCAGATTCTTATTAACCAACATTAACTATATAATAACCATTAATATTAACCATTAATATCAAAACAGTACCAACCTCAATGGTAGGTTTTTTACAACCACCAACCAGATTATCTTTCGTGGACAGAATCACCGAATCATACCGAATCTCCGCACGGACGATACTCCCAATCAATATGTCAGTGAATATGTTCATGTTGTTACCCGGCCTGCTAAACATACAAAAAGCATCAAAAAGCTATTGAAAATGGCCATTTACAGCATAGCTATTGAAGCCATGGCCATAGAAATAGTGTATTTACCCGGCTATAAATTGGTGGATCTTTCCATAGTTATGTAAACGTTTACCAAAGGGTATGAGTTGGCAAATTGAGTTTTCAGAGCCTTAAATTCTTCAGTCTATCATTGGATACGGCCCTAGCTGTATAAGTTTATATTCCATTGTTTGCTGGTATATCGCCTATTTGCTGATGTCTCTCCCATTTTTACCAGTAGATCATCCCTTATGTTTATTGGATTTTTCCTCACGTTTCGTATACATCCGTATATTTTCATGAACGTATATCCCTCAGTAACGGAACTAATTAAGGGCCCTCAAAATGGTCAAAAAAAATCACATCACCGACCTCACTCCTGATTAGCAGTGAGGTGGTGAATTCATGGCAAATATTCCTCTCTATGTCGAATCCAGCTTGAAGCATCGCCTAGCTTCTTGGCCGCTGCGAGAACTTAAGTACGAATCTTTAAGTCGGTTTCAGAACCATAAATCATGAAGTAACCAATTATGAAGCACTTACAGTAAATGACGTCAAATGTAGAATATCCCAATGCAGTCCTATCAGTTGGTCTTATTAATGGGCTGTATAAATCACTTACTAAGTGGAATGCGCATCCAAGCAAACAGCAGATGGGTATCGTGACCTACTGGGCAAATTTAGGACCCACAAATGCAAGCCCTTTTCGAGCATCTGAATTTATCTATTTTGGAGGCTTGGAGGCTTGATAATTTTGAGCCATGTAGATGATATGGCGCTAATGGGATGCTTCATGGTGTCAACATTGGGTTGTCTCAATATTGAGAACCCAGGACACCTTACGTATTTTTTTTTTCAGCGTCTCAAAGCAAACATAACAAATTTCTCGACTTGCTGTCTGCCAGCAGCTGGCCACGATCATACCTAGAATCGACAGCTGCTACTTTGGAGCAAGTCCAGTAGGCTGTTGTGAGTGTTTATTTTGGTTGATTTCTCTAGTTGTCCGCATTCGTTTCTTTATGGGTCCTGTTGTGTTTTGCACATACTTTGTAATAGGAAAATATCCTAATTCCACCCAAGTTCTTCACAGAGTGACCAATGTGGATGGCTGCAGGTCCGTTTGCAGTGATTCAATGCAATTTGTTGAAAAGCCTGTCAAACTCGATTTCCAGCTGTTTCACTGTTGCTTTGCACATATCCTGGATACATTCCTAAACTATCTAAAGCCCAAGTTCCATGAGTTTGGGTCGTCACATGGTGGCACTTAGGATCCTATTCTCTTTCATTTGAAAGCTGGCCTCAGCATCTGGGCTCGATAAAGATGGGGCAAGGAGGGGCACCAACGAGCGAAGTAGCGAAGTTGCGGTGCGTTTTTCGTATAACGAGCGCAGGATCTATGGTCATAAAACAACTATAGTTATGATGCGGGTTGATACACATTGGTTAGTATACATTCATCAGTAATCAATATTTATCATCAGTCATCCCCCCCATATGCTGCACGGAATATTTACCGACATTTACCCCCAAAATGACCCAGTCATGGTAAATACATGTAAATACTCCATAGATGGAGCAGGGATAGTTTTCATTCCCTGGGGCCACCAGAACCTATGGGATCCGCCTCTAGTGACGCCAGCGTTCGCCAATCATGGCAAAACCACCTACGAAAGCATCCGTGAGTGATCTGAAAGCAATCAAATTGAGTACCCAACAAGGTGGCTTCTCCTAGTTAAATTGGTTTATGTTTTGGTTAACTATAAGTTTTATAGGGTTGATGTTTTTTTTTTAAAGACTGTAGTCATTGTGTTCCTATATTTTTCCACATCGATTGGTGTTTAACCCCACATGTTCAGATAAACCTATGTGTATAATGTGAGTATTTTGTTGACTAAACCATCTTCATTGTTTACCATAAATGGGTGGTATATGGTGGTATAATTTATCAATCCATATGGCTGGTTTTTGACATTGCTTTACGATGTTTTATCCACATTAATCCATTCTGTTGTGGGTGTTCACCAGGATTGTCTTGTCGAAAAACTACTCATCTCCTGCAGATTCCAGCTAATGAAACTCACTACAGGATGGGGCCCCCGTTCGATAGCGTTCAGTTGCCTTATAAGTGGCGAAAAAAAACATGGTTTATGGTAGATATATATATATATATATCTATACTTGTTGGGGTTTGTTTCATGGTTTATAAGCCAACAAACATAACTATGAGGCCCCATTCTGTTGTTTATCCGAACATCCCTGGGATGTTCGATCTGCGGCACCAAGGCATGCTGAATACCATGGCTGTGGATGTAGCTACCTGGGATGGTATCTATCAAATCAGGACCGCCAACGGAGCTTGTGGGGTCTTGTTTTTTGTGGATACCCCGGGAAAAAAAAAAAACATGGAAAACATCAATTTCATGAAATGGGGTTTGACACTATGCGTATACTTATATACTTAATATATCTTAGTATCTTAGTATACTTATAGTTTCTAAGGGTTTGATGGTCAGGGTGGGCTTACTGAACTTTGAAAAGCTTGGCCATTTCCATTGTGCCCAAGGTAGAATCTTGCTCATTAGATTCTCGGACTTTCATTTGTGATTGTAAATTGGTGGCTTCAGGCATCTATTTATTATTGTTTATCTATTTTCGCTTATCAGTTTTGTTTGAGTTGTTGAACGAGACTACTAATGAGTTCTTTCGCAAAAATGTGCATGTCTATCTTCAGCAAATTTGGACCTACCAGGATGAGGAGGCTTATCAACACCCCAGGATACACATTTGGGATTTTCCGAGCACGCTGGGGATATCTGGGACCAAACACCATCAGAGAAAATGAGACCTGCCAGGTCTAAGATGGTGGAAAATGTGGGTTTCAACTCACGTATCGAGCGCCATGATAGTGATGACTGGTGACTGGGAGACCCATGGAGACCCTTAAAATCTGCACAGGAACTACACCACGCCCTTCTTGCAGAACTTTTTTGGCGACACCAAGTGTTGCTACGGTGTGGCTGCCCTTTAACTGCGTTTCATTTAATCGGGTAACCAGATTAATTTTGCACAGTGTCATGGACTTGATATGATGTATATACATAATAGGCAGGGATGGTGCAAAACCTAGGCATTTTTGGAGGGATGAACATCAGAATTGGGACGCTGATCCCAATTTGTGTTTCCGAAACCAAGCGAGGTGAACATGGGTTTTGACAAAGCTGACGTGGAGCCCTTTGGCGGTTGGCAAGGACCAAGTTGTGATGAAGTCTGACGGAGCCATTCCCTGGTTTCGTCGTTTTCTTTCGGGTGGATATCATTGAAATGAGCCATGTCCATGGCAGTTTTATATAGAACAAAGTTGTGAACACATCTACCATGTCCCAGCCGGCCATGGAACCAATGTTTGACATGTCAAGATCAAGATATTCCTGCAGTTTCTGGCTTCCTTTCAGGATATGATCCAGTTGGATACTAACTGCTACTTTGTTTCTTGGAATGTCCTCTCTGCATCCTTGTGTGGGGATTCAAGCACAATGACATGGAGTGGCCTTAAATCACGTTACAGTCAAACAAAAAACATAGTTATTTCAACTCTTCAATCATTAGAGTATATCATATCCCATGATATTCCCAGTATATCCCCATTTACAAATGATGTTCAATTTCTATTTGGATGAATTTCATCATGACCGAAGCAGTCAATCGTCGGATTCCTGGAGGATTCCTGGATGCTCATCCAGACAGTTGGGGCGACGATCGCATGGTGGGCGATGTGGTGTTGATGGACACAGATGCGAATGGAAATCCCACCGTGGTGGGGGTGGAGACCGTGTCTTGGTGATGTTCCAGTGATGTTCCAAGGTTTAGCACAGACTTGACTTTGCTGACTTTGGAAGATCAAGTGTAGAATGATTCCATAGAGATGAATAGAGGCTGTTGCGGGTGCATCAATCCAAAAAATGTGTAATTTCTTAATTAAGGTACTGACTCGAATGGACGTTTCAACATTCACACCTTGACCTGGATCCTCGACACGTTATACTCTGTTTCTTCCGTGCAGAACCGATCCTTTTTGTTTGGCTGCTTTAGACTAGAGAGCCCCAAACGATTGTGGCTTCAATTTTCTGTGTCTTGAAGTATACTACCAATCCGAAGAAACATGTGTTTGACGCTCAAACACAAACATATTGTCATATAATAGTTATAATATATATATATATATATATATGTATAGTATAATATATATATATATGTATAGTATAATATATATATATTATATATAGTTAGCATATGTTAGCATCTATGGATATCACTTCTCTTTCTGTTTCGATAGCCCCCATCGATCCTGTATCAAACCCCCATGATCTCGCGGAGCCCGAGGAGTTTCCCAATGGCTCCAACACCAACAGTTGGATCGCGCGACCCCTGGATGATGTGCGCTACTTGCCCTTAGCGCCCCGGCCTGGACCGCCGGAAAGGGTGGTGAATTCTTCGGCGAGATTTCTGGGGGGTTCTATTCATGGCAAAAAATCGTCATTGATTTATAGCTGGTGGTGACTGGAACCATGGAATTTTGAATGACTTTCCATACATCATAATTGATTATTATTATATATTGGGAATCATCATCCCAACTGACTTTCACTCCATCATTTTTCAGAGGGCTAGGGCAAAAAACCACCGTCCCCAGATAGGCGTTTTAAAGTTTCGGAGAATCACGGGGAGAATCTGGAAGAATCTCAAGGTCCAAGGTCCAACACGACCAGCAACCAGAACTGCCACCATCTGCCAGGGATGAATAGTGATGCTAGCTGCATGTTATTTATGGCCATGTTTGGCAGGTGATGAATGAGTCTGACATTTTTCAGAGGCTGGTTGACCAACATGGCTTCCAGGAAGATAAACATTGAGTCTGCGAAAGTAAAAACTGCAATCTTTGTTTGTGAAGAATGGCCGTTCCTGGATAAAGGAATTTTGATCAACATATGTATAGTAATATTATATATATAGTCATTATAGTCATTCTATGTATATAATATAGTTTCAATTGTATATATTCTACAATTATAAATACATAATATATATATATATATATAAGAGCAGGGCATGGTAACTGGGACCTTACTCACCTAGAATCAGGTCCTTGTTTCTTGGGTGCTCCAGCACTCTTTTCTGTCGCAGGTTCAGCTCCAGTTTTGTGCCCATGGCACTTGCTTGCATCAAGCTGGTGCATCCATGTCATGGCTACTTTTTGA
>Ga0126342_10020103_pt1 | contig 11263 bp, 13 predicted proteins | sample Cyp1metagenome_FD_92528 | JGI IMG/M metagenome (GOLD analysis project Ga0126342, IMG submission 92528) | Coral microbial communities from Lord Howe Island, Old Settlement Bay, Australia - Cyphastrea 1 metagenome | ecosystem: Host-associated > Invertebrates > Cnidaria > Coral ...
CCCCAAAAAAAAAGTTTTAGTGGTGAAATCCAACTTTGTAAGTTATATCCCCATATTTCCCCATGTTTGAGGTTTTTATAATATATATATATATATATGTATGTGTATATATATATATATGTTACTTTATATATATATATACATATGTATATATATATATGTATACATGTGATTATATAATTATATATATATATATTACATTATATATATATATATATATTATCATATATATATATTATATATTATCATATATACATATATTATATATTATCATATATACATATATTGAATGTGCTCATCATGTTCCCATTGACATCTCATTGGAGCATGGCACGAACTTCACCCAGCCTGGTCCTCGGGATAAGATTCTTCAATGTCTTTAGTTGACGGGCATCCAGACATCTCCTTAGATTTTCGAAACATGATGGTAGAAATCCAGCAACAAAAATTGAGCGGCTTGAAACTTTGTGAAACTTTGTGAAATAGAATTTGAACTATACGAGTACTTTGACAATGATTGAACTATAGTTACCCTCTGGTCAACTAACATAACTATGGAAAATCACCATTTTTAATGGAAAAATCCACTATAAATGGCCATTTTCAATAGCTATGTTAAATTACCAGAGGGTAAACCCTATATGTTTGAGGCGCTCTTTTTCAAAACAGAGTTGACCGGAATTTCGGTGACCCGAAAAACTTGGGATTGAGAAAAGGCTCAAAACAGAGAACAATTTGGCACTCCACGAAAAAACCCAAAATATCCAGTAAAACCCATGATTTTTTGCTGTAAAATCATGATTCATGTCCATAAATGTCATATATTTTTCACCAGTAAAAATCCACCAAGTCATGTTTCTCCCGGTTTCTCCCATCTTTTTTGAGACATTCGTTTTTCTTAACGTCACCGGAGTTTCCATGCAGAGATTGGACGAGTTCCTCGCCAGCTGCTCCTTTTCATCGGTCACCAGCACCACCGGCGCCTCAGGCCACGGCTCCCTGCCGTAGAGCCAGACGCTGATGACCATGGCGGAAAACACGGGTTTACCGGGTTTAGTTTACCCAAAAATTTTCGGAATTTCAGAGAGATTTGATTCACCATGACTGGTTGATGTACCATAAAACTCTAGGGGTGGATTTCAGCTTCGTTTCTGTCAGATGCGGCAGCGTTCATGGCATCATTGGGTCGGTTGAAGGGAACGTTTACACACAAACCTAGCCTTTTTCACCAAAAGAATTGGACTTTCGGACGTACCCAAGCCTAAACTGACAGCTCGATGTGGAAAATCAACCATTTGTAGATGATTTTGCTGGAAAAACCATGGCTTTTCCACATCTACATCTATGTACACGTTTACCGGCCCGTTCAGGGTAAATGTTCATTTCCCCCCTGCCCACTGGCTCCAGTTCGACGAAGCTTGAACCAGAAGATTTTTGCGGCATCTGTCAGCGACAACGGTACGTGGTGACATGTTTTGCACTGGGATAGGATAGGAATATGTTTGCAATATGTTAGGATGGGTCAAAACCAATAGTACCCCTGTAGTTCACATCAAAATAGCTGGGTTAAAATGGATGTTCATCCCCCTAAAAATGGTATTTTCATAGGTATTGACCCATACCCATATCTTAGGATGTCGTTGAAAATGCTGGGAGATTGTCTAATTTCAAGATGTGATCCGATAGCAAGTTCGGGGGCTGAAAATGATATCCATGTCATATTTGGATAGTTCTGCACATCCACATTCTAGTCAGAATCGACCTTCCTTCCTTTTACATCATTGTTTCATTGGTTGTGGTAGCAACCACCATTCCTTTCTATTCCTTTCCCACCAATCTTAGACCCAATCCTTGGCTCAACCACTGATGATCAATCGGAGCCGTCCTTTCAAAGACATAGGCAGCGCCATTCTCCTCCGACTCAAGAGCTCCGACGATCACCTCAGACCAAGGGCACGTCACTAGTACCCCATAGGGCCAACGGTAAGGCTTTGATATTTTTGCCCCTTTGATAAGGGGTGATACAGGGGTTGATGATGAATGAATTCATTAACTTCTGGTTTTGATTGTACCACCATCAATCCTGGTTCATGTGTTGGGGCCCCTATTGCTGTTCAAAGATGCTAATAACGCTAAAATCTTAAGGCCTCATGTTCCTCATATATTGGTTGGGACCTTGGGCATGGTATCCTGAAAATTGACCATGATATTTAACATGTGGTATCAACTTGGGGAATAGATTTTGAACCATTTTTGAGTATCCTGCAAAAACGCGTTCAGGTGGTTGATAAGTTTTCCCATCAAAATGGTAAAAACATATTCAATACTACCATCCAATGTTTCCACAAATCTGGCAAATCTTAAAAAATGAAGACCTCCCAAAACCATCAAAATTGGTCATTTTAGGATTTGGACTCCCATTGTTTCGGGGTCCCCAATTTAGAGAAACACCAAGCCTCAACCAGATTTTTCCAAATCTCCTGATTTCTGTTGTCATAATTCCTTTCCTGGTTCACATCAGATTAACATAGATTAACCAGGTCAAGTATGATGTTAAGACTGTTAAGTCCACTGAAATCACGACTTTTTGATTGCCAAATCCCCATCTTCTTGGCAAAATCGCAATTTTCATGATTAAATCACGTGAATTCCATTAACGTCCCAAATGTTCATTCTTTGAATATGCTTCAAATCATGAAAATTCCCCATTTTTCCCAGTTAAATCACATAGTTTTACCATGGTTTCCCATGTGTTTCCGTGAAAATCATGAAAATCCCCAACTTTTCCCATGGTTTCCCATGGTTTTCCCAAGGTTTCCCCAGCTCCCCGTTCCAAGCGCGGCCCGCGCAACGGTGCTGCCGTCGATGCCCACGGCGCCGCCGAAGCGGTCGAAGGCCTCAGCGTCCTTGGCCACGAGCTGAGCCTGGCCGGATTATGAAAATGGAAATTACTTAGTTGGTTTATAAGTGGTTGAATTCAATGGTTTATGGTAGATATAACGAACTAGATAATGGGGGTTTTGTTATGGTTTATAAACCAACTATTCTAATTTAATATTACTAATTATATTACAATTAATGAAATGGATAATTAACATCTCATTACTAGCAATATAATGGATTATTACTATTACTACAATGTGAGGCCCCCGTTCGATATCTAAGTTGGTGAACATTACTCCAATAACTATGGTTTATGGCACTTATAACGTTCAGTTGGTGCAAATAAGTGGTTGAACTAACTATGGTTTATGGTAAATATAACGAACTAGTTTTCATGGGGGTTTTGTTATGGTTTATAAACCAACTTAGAACTGGGGGGCCCCATCCTGTACAGTAATTACTGTTACTATTAATAGTGGGACAATTATAATGGATAAGATTAACATTAATAATCCATTATATTACTAACATAGACCCTGGCAGATAGGAGATGGAAAATTAGTTTCCATTAAAAATTTGTTATTTTCAGGGTCTATGTTAATTTACCAGAGGGTAATCATGGGATATTATAGATATAATACTTCAATGAACAAGATTGTCAATAACAATCATCCTAGTTGATATTAAAATTACAAATATGGGATATTGAAATTACTAATGATAATGGGATATTGGGCAATCATAATAATACTAGTTATATTGGGTGATTATATTAAAAAATGATATATATATATATATACATATATCATTATTAATAAATGATAGTACTATCACAATCATGGGTATAATAATACTAATAATATTGGGCAATCATAATAATATTGGGTATCATGGGTTATGATATCCCATTATGATATCAGATTATAATATTGCCATAATTCATATTGATATTAATAACATTTATGATATTATGAGATATTATTATCATCATATCATGACATATCATACATATCATGAGATATATTGGGTAATCATAATAAAAATAGTTAAATTTTCCCTGTGATAATATCATCATAACAATCATCCTAGTTGATATGAATAGCCCAGTATCAGTATTGCTATCAATATTCTGAGATATTCTAAATATAATCGTAATGACATAATTAGCAACATTTATGATTGTTAGGATAATGATAATACTACCGATTGTAATAGTTACAATAATGATAATGATGATAATAAAGATCATAATATGGGTAGGCATAATTAATTATACCCATGATGATGGTAATATTATTATCATTTTTTTGAAGATATCATCCCATTATATTTGGAGATAAGAATAGTAATAATGATAATGACATTAGAATATTTTAGAAGGATAAGAATTAGTTATGCTGAAATACCATTATTATTATCCCATCAATAATACAGTTAAATATCATTATTATCATTAGTTATACCTGATTGTAATCACTATAATATGTTACTCACTATCATAGACAATTGTCAAGATAATTGTATAACTATTGGGATATTTTAATCCCATGTGATGGAAACAATTATTGATATTGATGACATAATCAAACCATTATGATTACCGTAGTCTAGTTACCATGTTTACTACTAATTAGTTATACCCATGATAACGGTTTAATAACTATAACTATAATAATGATATTATATAACAAGCTATGATATACCATTATCATAGTTATAATAATTAGTATAATGGTATACTAATAATAGTGTTATCTGGGGATATTATCCCATTATAATGAACATGATCATAATTAGTTATACCCGTGATAATTATAATAGTAACATTGTCATTAATAACTAATTGATACTAATAACTAATGTCATAACACTGATCATGATAATACGTGTTTACTAGTATGACATTAGTTATACCATTGTAATGAACATAATCCCCATGATCATGGTATAACAATTAAACAATGATTAAGATACATTGAGATACAATGGTGTGATAATCATCAGTTAACTCATTCTAGTCCACTTCAATAATAACTATAGTTTCTAACTATCTATAGATAACTATAGATTATGATTACTAATAATATATGGGATATATCTAACTTATAATAACTATAGTTTCTGACTATAGTTGGAGTGAAAACCCAACTCGGATGATAGAAAAACTACAGATGTCTAACCAATGATGGGATTGATCAACTAATGATGGGTTTTATTTTATTAACATCTAACGATAGTTACATATATATATACATGTAATTGTAACCCAACTAGATTCTAGTTTTCTTTTACTAATATCTAATCCCAATAACTATACATGTCATCCCATACCTATCATGACTATCCTCAATATAATGGTATAACTGATATTACGGCAAGACCCTGAGGTTTGCCCGAACTTGCAACGAGCGTCCGGGCAAGCCAAGATGACGATGATGATGATGATGATGATGATGATGACGATGACGATGACGATGACGATGATGATGATTTTGATATCTTCTTGAAACCTATAAGAAACCCTAATGACTGTATGGTTAATTGTTCCATGGGGCCGGGGGATTTTGATATCTTCTTGCAACCTGTAAGAAACCCTAATGACTGTAGGGTTAATTCCATATGATATGTAGAAGCAACATGTTCTTGATATATGATATGTAGAAACAACATGTTCTGGCTAACATCCTAGCAACATAATTCAACATAAAATCCTTCCCGTTGTTTGCTGTCGCACAGAACTTCCTGGTATTTACGCTATTCCCGGCTTCGGCAAACCTCGGGGTCTGTGTGTAGTATTAGTCATTGGGGATAACAGTTCGGATATTATAAGTCATAATCATTAGATATTGGATATATAAATAATCACCACTATCGTTATGATATTATTAGTGACTATGATATCATTAGTGATTGTGATAATATATCATACCCATTGTTCGCTGTGGGATCATATTTGGGTTATTTGTAGTTGTAATCATTAGTCATTATTGGAAATAATATTAGTGTTCATTATAATGTTATGACTAGTGTTAGAGATAGTATGATGTTCATCACCATTATGATTGTTGTTGTTATTGGTATAATGACAATATTGGTAATTTTGGGATATTTATTAGTTATTGTGGGACATACTTACTAAGAATTGTTATGAGCAATCATTGGAAGCAAATATTATTAGCTTGTTGTGATATTATTAGGTATGATCATTAGTTATTGGAGCCTAACACAGATGTCCCTAGTATTTACATTGTATAGTTTTTGAACTATACACATATGTATATATATATATATGTGTGTGTCTATATGTATATATATATAACTATAAATCGGTTAATTCGTCTCAGCATTATCAGTATTATCATTACTATGGGATACACTTACTATAGTTTTTGGGAACACATCTCAGGAACATTGAAAACAAATTGGGAAATGTGCTGTGATTTTTGTTTGTGAAAAATAGTGTTGGGAAAAATGATTGGGGAACTTGTCGAACTGATGCATTTTATAGAGGGAACATTGATGGAAGAATGGAAAAACAAAAAGGAAATGCGTGGAAAAAATATGAAAAAATATCATAAAACTGTTGCAAGATTTGGAACATGGAAAATTTTGGAACAAATTTCCCCAGATTTGGAACATGGAAAATTTGGAACTTTTTGGAACATGCAAAATTCGTGGGAAATTTGGAACAAAAAGTGTGAAATGACGGTGTGGAATCCGCTAGATGGGTTGGAATCTGTCCAGGTTGGACATTTTTTTTCTGCCCAAACCTGGGACATCGATGGATTTCTTAAGATCTACATTAGGGGTGTGTCATGAGAATAGGATATATATATATATGTATATATATATGTATATATATATATGTATATATATATACATATATCAAATCCGATGGTTTCGATCATGCTGTGTCATGGTTCATCACCCCATGAACATTGTCATGAAAAAAACCCAAAGCTAGCGGAAGAGACAGGTTTGGAAGCTAGCACACTCACCCTCGAAATCTGCTAAACTGCTAACTAAACACGCAGCAAACCAGGAATCGCAAAATCTGGTGCGTTGGCATCTCCAAAAATTCTCATTGGAGATCCAAATTTTGCAACTTGTCATTGGATGAATGTTGGAAATTCCTCAAATGCTTGGGCATCACGTTCGCTACGTTCGCAGTCAGATCCAATGAATCTTGGGCAGTCAGATCCACCATGAAATCTTGGTTCATACCCCTATTCAATGGATTGGTTTAAGGGAAAATTTACAGGAAAACCCCATATTAAATGGGAAAATCTATGGTTTCCTGTAAATGTTCCCTTAAACCAATCCCTTGACCTATTTTTTTGGATGGTAAGAATGGTATCACTATGGATCAATCCTTTCGAGTTTTTGCAACTGGCTGACCTCCTCCTTCCACGTGCTTCCATCTAATGAAAAGATGTAGGCAGCGCCTGCGCAGGCATTGCGGAGCCCGAAACCCTCGCTAGGAATCATCTGAAATGAGTCTGTTGTATATGGCTTACATTCCAAACTATGTATAACATATATTATATATTATATTTCTGTATGTATTGTGTATATATATATATATATATAATTATGTATATATATATATGTCCCTATATATAGATATAGATATAGATATATATATATATATAATATATATCAATTCAAAGTGCACTGCAGACCACTTCCAATTCCGCGATTCCGCGCACCACTTCCTACGCCACCAGGACCAGTGTGCCAGTCCGCTCCAACCTCGCGTTGCCGGCCGGCCGGCGGGCGTTGCCGGTGGTTAAAAGGGCGATTTTTTTCGGGAAAAAAGGGCCAAAATCCCATGAAACTTATGAAAATGAGGGATTGATCCTTATAGAAATATGGCTTTACTAAGAAACATGAGGTTTGATGGTTGATTGATAGTTACTGGTTGGTGGCGCAATGTGCCCATCTTGAAAAATATGAGTTCGTCAATGGGGTTCGGATGACATCCCATATGTGATGGAAAATAAAACTCAGGTTTGAAACCACCAACCAGATAAACTTGGCGCCAACCCGTGCTTTTTTTTCCATGATTTCAAAACGGTTCGAGGCTCAGAATGGGCGCAAGAGTCTGTCTTTTCTTTATTTGGTCTTTATTTTTGACCCATTGACGACCCAACAAACCCCAATTGACACCCAACTGGCAGCGCCTGTGAGGGGTGATAGCCATTTTGAGACAACTCGATTTAAGTCGTAAAACACGCAGACCCACGCTCTGAACCCACCCAAAATCAGCCAAAATTCAAACATCTCCCATATTTGGGTGTCTGAAAATATGGTATACTCTCAAGTTGTGGCAGTTTGAATCAGGGAAAACAGTGATTAACCAATGATTTGGGGGATCCAATTCTACTAAAAAGTTAAGGGATCCAATTTAACCAATTCACAATTGAATTAGCCAGTGATTAATCAATCAAAGAAAGGGGAAACAGTATTTAAGCAGTATGATTCTCCAGTCAATGGCCATTTCAGGAGCCTAAATTGGAGGTACCTACCATATATATAACCTTTTTTAAGGCCTAAATTTCAGGGGCATAAAATGTGGCCAAACATATGGTACTAACGTACCTTCATCAATTGGATCCTGAAGATCTCCCATTGAGAAGTATGTTTCATGGATTTATGGGTTGTTTTAGGGTTTCACTATGGTTATAGGATTGGTTTTTTATGGGTTATTTCGGAAAATCCCCATGACAAGCCATGACAACCCTGGTTTTTACATACAATTCAATGGATTGGTTTATGGGAAAATTCACAGGAAAGCCCCATGATCTTCATGGGAAAATCACTCTGGTTTCCGGTTAAGATTTTCCCTTAAACCAATCCATTGAACAATATGATTGATGGATATGAATGACTATTGGATGACTAGCCCCGTTTTTAAGGGTTATTAACCATGAGTATTGACCATAGCTCATATGATCCTCCAGTTTTCGGAGTCCAAGGTACCACTGCATAGCTTTCGCTGATGCCCACGGAGACCCCGAACTTGTCCCCAGCCATGGTATCGTTCCCGATGAGCTTGGCCTGGATTCAGAAATCTTAACGGAGGAAACGGTGGTGGTTATAGAAATCCCAAGCAGTCTTTTTGGTAACCCCCAACAAAAAAGATATGAAAGGTTCAAGATATCCAAGTTATCATTATATTTGTAGGATGTGACTTTTCTTAATTAATCCTTTTGACACTTGCTATATATTGGATACTTGCCAACGTTTCCAACGCAGAAACCAACGAAACAACGTCAAAGTCGCTGTGCAATCGGCCTTCAAGATTCGGAGAGAACTCCCTTTTTTTACCAAACATCGATGGATTTCAAGGTGGTCGTTCGATGCTTTTCCCAACCTTTGTCCGTTCCCCCTTCGTCGCCAGACGGCGGCCTCTTGGTTCCAGGACCCGGCACTCTTTCTGAAGATGTATGCTGCCCCGGTGTCGGCCAGTCCACCGTCATCATGGCCATCAGCCCCAACGATGACGTAGTCGCCTGTCGTTTTGCGGACGAGGATCTGTGACCCTCTGGTAATTTCACTCACGTTGCTATGGAAAAATGAATGAAACTTGCTCCGAACATGCACCGTTTTCTGATTTTTGATGATCAAATGCCAAAAATGGGCACTTTCGAACGCTGTTTTCAGTGGTATCCGATACCGCTAAATGCCAAAAAATGGTGGCTCGGTACCTGGATTCCAGGATGGAACACCTCACTGGAAAAACCTGTGGGAAACCCAAATCCAGGAGTGAAACCTCTAAGTTTTCCCCATGCTGGGACACAGATGAAATCAGAATATCTCAGAACTCCATGTTGAATTGCAACTCCTCAAAAGATTCCCCATGAGTGGATGTACCAAGGGGAAAATCACCTCAAAAAATCTAAGCTTGTACTAGTGTCATTCTGAAAACCATGTCAAAACTCCTGCTGGAACTCCACCATTCCACTGCATGAATCCGAAAAACAACCCCTCTAAGCTTGGAGGCATTGACAGCTTTCCACGAACAAAGACCTGGTGTTCATGCAAGTGGGGCCCCCGTTTACGATAGCTAAGTTGGTGAACATAACTCCAATGTCACTATGGTTTATGGTACTTATAACGAACTAGTTATTGGGGCTTTTGTTAACCAACTTATAACGTTTGGGGCCCCACATTGTGATGTTATGTTTAGCAAAAAAAATGCGCTCATGGTCGAAGAAATTTCTTTGAAACAATCTTGCTCGCTTTGATCATGAACCAAATCTCTAGGTTTCATCGGCAGCCAAATTGATCATTGATGACAACACCATTCGAATCCCAAACACCTAACAGTTAGCCTAACAGAATCCCATTCTAACCTCACTTTCCATCGCTTCGCCCCTATTTTTTATCGTGATAATCCTATTTCATCCTATTGTCCTTCTGAAAATAGATCAACATGCTGGGTTTTACCATCCATCACTGATGTTGGCTGCATTGCAAAAATTCAGCAACCTGAAATATCCATGGTTTCTGGTTCTTGGTACAGCTTCCCCAATGAAAATATCATGCATGGCTTATTTTCCCATCAAACCCGCATCTGCAATTCCGTGATTTCAATCAAAATGCATCAACATAGCTGTTCCCACACTACCAATTTTTGGATTTTGCGAAAGGACTGAGAAATAGCCCATCATCGCAACAATAGAAGTCAAGGACAATTGTTGCTTAAATCACAGATCACAGCAAAATCATCAGCAAAATCAGAACTCTTGGGGTTGCATCCCGAATCGGGTCGATGAATAACCATCGCTACCTGATGTTTTTATGGATCATCGCGAAAAAAGAAATGAGCTACTTCCATCACTTCTATCCAAGTATCCCATCCAATGTCCCATGAAATCCCTATTGTTGCATAGATAAATCACTCTAAGATCACCATTACATCTAAGTAAACCCTGTTAAATCAGCATAGAATCACCATTAAGGTGCTTAAATCACCACAAAGTCACTATTAAGTTGGTGACATCAGCGTAAAATCACCATTTAATCACCCCGTCATCCCATCAACAATAGACTTTTGTTGGTTAAATCACCATAAATCCCCACAAATCCCCAGAAAATCACCTTTATTCATGGATAAATCACCATAAATCACCTATGCAAATCACCATTTCTAGAATTCATTCGAGTTGCTGAGAGTCACCATCCAAGTCACCATCATCATGGTACATCACTATCATCACTGGGAAATACCATTGATAATCACCCTAAAACCACCATGAAATCATCATGAAATCGCCAAAAAACACCCATGAACATCACCATTTCTAATAGTTTCTTGTTTCAAATCACCATCAAAGTCATCATTAAATCACCATTAAATCACCATTAAATCACC
>Ga0126342_10020104_pt1 | contig 11262 bp, 12 predicted proteins | sample Cyp1metagenome_FD_92528 | JGI IMG/M metagenome (GOLD analysis project Ga0126342, IMG submission 92528) | Coral microbial communities from Lord Howe Island, Old Settlement Bay, Australia - Cyphastrea 1 metagenome | ecosystem: Host-associated > Invertebrates > Cnidaria > Coral ...
ATATTCAAATATATTCAAATATATTCAAATATATTCAAATATATTCAAATATATTCAAATATATTCAAATATATTCAAATATATTCAAATATATTCAAATATATTCAAATATATTCAAATATATTCAAATATCACAATGTTGGTTAAATCTTGGTCTTAGTCATAACTAGTCCAGCTATATCCCAATTTGTAATATCAGGGCAAATTGTAATATTTCACGAACCTGAAAAGCTTGGCTATATTGGGATGATAACCCTTGTTAACCACTATTCCAGTGAGGGAGAATAGTGAGGTCGTTATACATAATTTACCCAGTGCCCTCTGGTAAACTAACATAACTATGGAAAATCACCATTTTAAATGGGTAAATCAACTATTTCGACTGGGCCATTTTCAATAGCTTTTTGTATGTTTACCAGAGGATACCAGAGGGTAATATGGTTGCTCTGGTAGTGGTGAAATCCATTGAAATCCCCTACTGTAAGGGAATCCCATTCCATGCCAAACAGCTGCCCTGTCCCGAAAAATATTGGCAGCGTCCAGGAGTGCTTCCGGACTGGCGAGCGCTGGCGACAACGTCACTGCATTGGGACACGATAAATTCTCCTCAAATCATTGTAAATGGGTTGTATGAACCATCCCAAAATGGTAGCTTTGAAAAATTGGCTTTCCAAAATGTAAATAGATGCAAATAGTCATCTAATGGTGACTATGAAGTAAAATGTGTGTAAATATATCATCTAATCATCACCAATCATTTATATAAATAGAATTAAATAGATAGATGTATATTTATAATCACAATTTGGATAAACATAAATGATTTGGATAACCATACTGCGTCGTCATACCAAAGTGGTTGGGAACCAGATCATGAATTATTGAGGAGTCTCATCTCATCTTTGGAATGTAAAATTGCAAATGTTTGAAACACCAATCAAATAAGGCTGAAGAATGCCCCATAGAGCCAGACAATTGGTGATTATAATGGTGGGGAATAATTGTCGAGCCATACTCTTTGTTTATACGGCTTTGGTTGGCACGTGGCTTTTGGGAGGAACATCGCTAGAATAGAAACCCTGCAATCCTTGAAGATCCAGAAAAATGCAAATTTCAGAGCCGACACATCCACACACCAAGTCTCGCCAGCCAATGTTTCACAACTCAAATGCAAATGTTCTCAAACTAAATTCGTTTTCACACCAATATACAGCAATTATATACGTATCTATATATATATATATAATTGTATATCTATATATATATTATCTCTTATCCATACCCCATATATCCCCATATCTTCCATAGCCATACATTTTTTTGTGCCCCCAAAACTTCAGAGAAAAACAAACCCTCAGAGGGGCGGACGCTTGCGAGATCCAAGGCCACAACATTCTGAAAATTCGCCTTTTGGAGAAATTTGGTGTGTCAAAACCTGGAAAACCCCTGTAGTTCACATCAAAATAGCTGGGTTAAAATGGATGTGAATATCCCATTAAAAATGGTATTAACAGGTATTGATACATACCCATTTGATCCATATTTTGGGAGATTCTACTAGTATGTTGGGGATCGGAATCCCTATCAAGGGGGGAATCCCTACCAAGCAGCATTTTTAGGGACGACACAGTTGATTTATATAAGTGGTTCATGGTCAAATCTATGGGCTTCAAAAACCCATGGATGGCCAGATTCGGTGAATCTGATGTAGGAAGCCTAAACCAACCAGACAGGATGTAGTTTTGGGGAACCAGAACTGGGATGTGCATCAAACATCATCAAACTGTAATTCTTGCAAACCTATGCAAAGCGGCAAAGCCCATGTGTGGAGGTTGTAAAATCAAAGGCCATCGCTATCTACAATCCTTGCAAGGGCCCTGGGAAACAACAGTCAAATACGGAATGCAGTGAGAATACAATGTCTGAACAAAAACTTGAGCAAAATGAGATTCGTTGCAACCATACAGCAGATTAATGAAGCTAAAAATCTGGGAGAATTTCACCTACTAGTACGGAAATGGACACATCCAAACATTGGGAACTTTTCATAAACCACAGAAACGGCCTTGCTAGCAAGAATGGATATTATACATGCCTCTTCATGCTGAGAATCATCATCGGCGACACCATGAAAGCAAACAACAAATCTCCCAATACGCATTCAGTCACTGCAGGAAACCCTCTTTTCATCTCTTTTCCATTTTTTTCCTTCATTTTAGAATATAAAACACATCAAAACATGTATAAAGATCCTCTACGTTGATGTTGTCATGTTATGTCATGTTGGTAATGTCTTCAGATCCGCTCAATTCCTCTCTGCCAAAGGGCCAAGTCATAACGCAAGATCTCTGAACCACTCGAGGGCAGCAAATATCCTGCGGACCGCAGATCTGGACTGCCCTCCTCACCCTGGTTGGCTGAGATTGGCTGAGCCAACATGGATCAACATAGCCAAGGGGTGATGTTGGCGATGTTGGCTCGCCAAGTTTGATCATGTTTAATCTCCAAATCCAGGGTTTCGGCCATTTCTGTGATTGCTAACGCCGATAGTTTCTTTCACAATTCCCAATTTCTACCTCTTGTGGGTGCTTCATTCATATCTCATGGCCAATCTTAGATACCTTGCGAAAGATCAATTTCTAGATCGGTATTAGATTTATTAGATTATCCGATTTAGGGGGAAAGATTGAATTGAAGTTTCCCCAGGTTTAGATGTCATGTCTCTTTTGTGTCAGTACTCCTCGGATCATCAAAGAGGCCAAAAGGCCAAAACTACCGCGTTGACGGCTCTTTATTCTGAAGAAATTTCTCAGCTACGAAAATCTGTTGTGAATTTCGAAATTCTTTGCAATACTTGGTAAAATACCAATCATCAAGCCTACTATCCACCCGAAACAACACTAGTCGAACTTGATAAATCAATATAAATCAGCTAGTGCTGTTCACCTGTGAAATATTTAGATTTAGATGTTCAAGTGACAAAGCATCCAGACATGAAGAATAACAATCAACCTTTTTGTCATCTGCGAGGGATATGTCAGCTTGCCACTACGCCAAAAACAGCAAGGTCGATAAGGTGAACAGTTACCGAAAACAGATGGGTAAGGATCAGAATTTAAGACCCATGCGACCATGGATTTTGGCCATGATATACCCATGTGTCTATTAAATGGTCATATATAAATGTTCATCAACTTTGTCAAACAAGTCCAGACCCTTCCACCCCGTCCATAGAGTGAATCAAAAAAGCCATTGTTCCAGTCCCAGTAGGTAGTTTGCAACGTCACACCTACATGGGCGGAGCACCACTTGCAGTTGGAAGCGGCATGGATCAAAGCCATGTTACCAGCCATGTTACCATGGTAAACATCAAAATAGCTGGGATTTGCGGGAAGATGTGGGAAGATGTGGGTAAATGGATGTTCATCCAGTTTCATCCCAAAAGTATGGTGTTTTGACCATACCCGGTGTATTGACCTGGCATCCTTGATTCCAACTGTGTTTTGCTGCAGTAGCGCTAACAAAAGGGAGGCCGGAGGCGGGTCAGGATTGGATTGTTGAATTGCAAAAATGAGAAGAATCGAGAAATTTGAATCCAAAAGTGTCTTAGATTTTGACCTAGACCCCAATGTCAAGCGCCCCGCCTGAGGTGGAAAAGGTTTCCACGGTTCCTCAGTGTCTTAAAAGTTTGACACAGAAGCAATCCAGAGGTACAAAAAAGGAATCTACCTTCAAAATGCTACATTTCACCATCACCATCGAAAACAGAAACCTATAGAAATCTTGGCACATCCTGGATCCCTTGATGGCATCAATGGCATGAATGGCATCAATGGATCCAGAATCCATGGTCCAATGGTCCAATGGTCCAATGGTCCCCCAGTCGTCCCGGGAGTCCCAGGGGCCATAATCTGACAAGGAGATGCGCAGAAAGCTGCTTGAACCTCGGAAAAGCCATGGCGACAGCCAAGGGATCAAGAAAGAACGGTTAAAATCATAGGGAAAAGCCATGGAAATGTCATATACCATCTGGTTATGACTAACAGTTTGCCATGGAAAGATCCACCATTTTTAATAGGTAAACCATCTATTTCTATGGGCCATCTATACCATGGCTATGTTAAATAACCAAAGGGTAGATGATATAGTATTGATATAGGTTCATGTCGGATTTCGTTAAATTGAATTGGGAGTTCTACATGGAAAATCGGACAACTCACCACATGAGGTTAGGAATTTCTGCTGTAGGGTACATCTACGGAATCGAAATCAGGCCTAGCAGAAAGTCCAAAGTACAGAAACCAAAAATTCTGCGGGTCCATTGATACCCTGGCTTCACGACCCAAGTTGTGCTTCAACCCCCATTTTTGCCATCCCCCCAAAACCTCACTGCCCAGTTTTGTCGAGTGGCTAGACGTCGGAAACTGGTAGGCATAGATATTGTCCGTCAGGGTCTCGGCATGCGGACATCGCAACGGCAAATCGTGGGGGATAGGCCCCCAGTTTATGGTAAAGTTCATGGGGAAATACGACATGAAAACATGAAAACAAGGAGTTTGGGGTTCCGAATTCTAACACGTGCCCTAGGATACTTGTTGGTGGACAGCACCCAAAAAAATATGGGTCGTTGGGGGTCATCATCCCATTCTTCATTGAAGAGGAAGAGAAGATGCTTGAAACCACCAGTCAAACGAAGTGGACAGTGGACAGTTGTCCACCAACCTGAAATGCAAGAGCTGCTTTGTGGTGGTTTCCCCTACGAACCACCATCTATGGTGACGTCGATATAAGGTGTCTATGATTCATACAAATGGGCTTGCAGGGGTCAAACAAGGCCAAACCATCCAGGGTGTCAAGTGCAAATGAATGAACAATCACGAGCAGATAGGCCTAGGTTGCCCAACACTTCAGTGACAAATCAACCAATCTCAAAAACAATATCCAGGATTTCGCATGTTTTTTGGAAAACCACTATAGCTGGAGTCATGATTCGGAGCACTAGAGGCCTTCGACTTTGTCGCATGATTCCTTTCGCAGCTTTTTTGTGATAGCGACTCTGTTTCCAAACCTGCCTTGGTTTTTAAACCTGTAAGATATTTTACCCAATTTGATGAGTGAAATGGAGACATCATCGCTTTTGGTGTCCCCATTTTCCTGGCCAGGAATTTTCGGGGGCACGACCCAAATGTACTGCATCATCCAGTCGATGTTGCCAGTGGGTGCCGTGAGTTTCTCCTGGGACTACGGTGACCAACGGTACCAAAATTCAGTGACTTCTCAGTGGTTATTGGGGAGTGCAACCAAATTTACCAAATTGGATATGAACATATACTAAGCCAGTTATCTTGGTGGTTTTAAGGTTTTGGTTATGAGCTTCAACAAATATCCTTGGGATATTACCACGGCGGGGATTGTATGGCGGTGTTCGCGAGAAACTACCCAGCAAAATGATGTCCCGATGGTAGTGCTGGAGATATCTCACTGTCATGGTATATCAAGGGGATGCCATGACATACAGCTGATTGTGGCTGATTGTGGCAGTTGTGTCCCAGTCCCAACCCTGCCCACCGCGGTTGCGCTGCAGTTGATCTGAATATTCACGAACGGCCTCAGTGATACCAAACGGCATTCTGCTCTTGATATCCGAATCATACGGATCCGTTCAGCTTTTGAGTTGAGGGTTGTACCATGTTGTACCCTCTATACGCAAGAACCGTTTGCACCTAGCGAGATGTTATCAATAAGGGTGAGGAAAGCAGTGGAACTAGTGTCTCCAACCCGCATGAATGCAGATTGTTCTTGTTGTCTGGTTTGATTCAATTTCAAAGAGAAAGAATGCGGCGGTATTTGGGTGCTTCAAAAGTCAAACTCCATGAGATTTCATCACAAGTGATACAAGAATCCAACATGAAGCTTTTGTTGATGTGGTTTTGTCCAAAAGTAAGGATAATCTAAAATCAAACGTTTATTTTTGTTTGGTAGTTTATCACAAGTGTTTTCCAATGAAAATGGTTGCCAAGTTGCACTGTATCCTGGCAGAGTTGGCACCAGATCGTAGGAAGCTTGGACCGCGAGATTTCACTGAAGCAAAAAATATAGGGGATATCATAAGAATATTCTGTGAATATACAGATATTAATAGATATTATACATAACTAACTTGATTAATGATGGTTATCTGGTTTATGGTCACCCGGAATCCAAACGGAATCAGTCATGAAAAAATCATGATCAATCTCGATGGATTGAATGGGTATAACGCCATACATGGACCATGGGGCAAAAATTCTTGGCCGAAAGCAAAAATTTTCCGAAAGTCCTCCATTTCCGGAGCCATCAGCAGACACTGATGTCACTTATGTCACGTATGTCTTTATGCAAAGATTGTCCATCACAGAGAGTGGGTACCTACAATAGCTCTGTACCTTCGCTGCAGTTGTTTGGGATTGGAATGTCAACGGGTCCTGGCAGAGCGAATAGAAGTCTTGCTGACCTTACCAGAAAGAAAGAAGTTGAGCGGCAAAATGGAGAACTTTCTTTCTGGGCTGACCCATTGAAATGGTCCACCTCTGCTTGGAGGCCAAGAAGCTTTCGAATGAGATTGCAAACTTCGTGATTGACGGGCCAAACTGAAGCGCTTCCGAGAATCATTTTTGACACCGCTGAAACCAAGAAGGGATCTGCATGGCATCTGCACCCTGTCGTAATTCAACATAGAACCTACGGGAAATACCATGGTTATTTAACATGGCCATGGAAAACGGCCCATTTATAGATGATTTACCTATTGAAAATGGTGATTTTCCATGGCTATGTTAAATAACCAGAGGGTACATCAAACCGGATCCCGATTTCATCAGATGATTTCCCCAGCAGCGTGTTCCCAAGTGACCGTTGTCGTCGGTCAAAGCCCACAAGGTTCCAGTGGAATCCATACCGCCCCACCACACAGAGGCAGTTGTCACAACCAACCTGTCGCAGACGTGAAAGATGTCAGATGCTCCATGGTCAACGATGGTGTCTCGGCCTATTTTGTTCTCCATCTGGATACTTTCCGTAATCAAACATAGCAATGGGAATTTCCCTGCAAAATCCTACAAATAAAGGTTTCTAGCTGGGGAAAAAAAAAACATCAAACTAAATCTGTGATTTTCTAGCACACCATCTTTGATTTTCCACCCGAGGATACGAATCATTTGTCGGCCAATGAGGTCAATTCTAACCTGAAACGGCATCATGTTTATGAAACATTGGATTACTAACAATTCTGGCTGTAAAAGGAAGAATCCATAACATTGTATACCTATATGGTTATATTACATTATACGGTATTATAATACTCTGAGTAGTTCTATGTATTTCTTAGATAGCATCATGTATTCACCCAGCCGTAAATCAAAGTTTTTCAAAGTCTCCCTCCGATCTTCGACCCTTTCAGATCGGAAAACTACGGGGCACCTCTCGATATTCAAAGTCTTGAGGTGCACTTTGATCACGCTGCCATCGTCGTTGAACTCAGACGCATGTAACTGGCTGTAACTGATTGAGATCTGGGACAGTGAGATATTAAATGATGTCCCAATTGATATTAACATCATTAATATCCATAATCTATCCATATCTATGATAATCTATTAAATTAAGATTATGGATAGAATTTCATCAAATACGGAGGTTAAACGACTGGGTTCCCCTCAAGTTCTGCAGATTTGAGGTACACCTTTACCCATACGGATCCGGCCCATAGCCTGGCATGCTCTGGCATCTGGCATGGTCCCGAAAATTCAAGATCCAGTTACAGGATGGGGCCCCATAGTTAGCCAAGTTGGTTTATAACTATAATAACAATAGTGTATGATACTTACAACTATATTTAGATGGGATTATAAACAAACAAAAATAACTGGAGGGCCCCATCCAGTTGTAGACCCACCGCAGATCCCGACCGAAATTCTGTGGGTCTCCCTGTCTTCAAATAGCCACCTTGCCACCTCCGCACCGGGTACATCAGCTCACGCCGAGGGGCAAGGTAGCCATAACGCACACGGACTACACCTTGCAACGAAGATCCCTACAGCTGATTTCTGGGGTGTGATTTACTGATTTTCTGTATGTAGAAATGGTGGAAGATTAGACTTTTGAAATTGAACTATATGAAATATTGAAATATCAAAACAAATGATACTAAATCAAATGATAGTATATATACTTAAATGAGAATACTAGTTGATTGATCCAAGACATGCAACCTTGGGCATGGTCAAAGTTACCTGTTCGCACATGCGGATCAACGGCCTGCTACATTAATTCTCTCTGCAGGTAAGCATGTATCCCGGTTGCATACATGTATTGTACATATATATATAGGTATAGGTATAGGTATAGGTATATGTATATGTATATGTATATGTATGTGTATATATATACATATGTATATATATATATATACATATATATACATATGTATATATATATACATATATACATATGTACATATGTATATATGTATATATATATATCCATATGTATTGACGGATGTCACACTATATAAATATTTGATATACAAATATTTACAAATATATGTATATATTTATACATATACATCCTATAATTTTATGTTTATATATGCACATATGTGTATATTATATATTGACGCACGTGACAAATGTGAGGTATACTATATATATATATATATGTGTGTGTGATAGTGTGATATACAAATATTTACATGTATATAGACATACATGATACATATATATATATATATGTATATTCAGAATTACACACACAAACTGGGGAGAAACCAAAAGGCGGGCACCCCGGAAAATGTTTAACAAGATCATCTAATAATCTAATATGAACAGTTTTCCAGCCCGAGTGTCTATCCAGTAGCCAAGTTCACATCGCCATTGCCCATTCCGTTGTTGATTTCAATTCTCCTTCTTACTTATTCCAAATATTGGATTCGCATGGGAATGGCTCAAGAGGAAATTCTCAGACAGCAATGGTAGTCTTCAGCGTGTTTCAAGATCTTCCATTTCAGGAAACTGTAACCTCATCTTTCCAAAATTTTCCCAACGCTGCCCAGACACCTGCTTTAAAGGTGCCCGAACTGCTCACGGAGCTCAAATCTACGGCGCTCACCCCGGCCTGATAGCGGCACTTTTTGGATGTCCAAAATTCAAGGGGGACCTTTTTGTGGAGATGCTTCATATATATATGTATATAATTATATATATAATGGTCTTCCCAAACATGGATTTCAATGAACCACAAGGGTTTGTCTGAAGATGGAGTACAGTACATACGTATACATACTTGGTATTCCCCACATGGATTCAAAAATCATCCCTCCCATGAATTTTGCTGTACAACTTTTGTTGGACCAACCCATCGAGGATATTTCGAGTCACCCAAGCATCTCGGCTATTTAACCAAACTGGATGGGAAAATGAAAGATCCAAATTTCTGATAAATCTCGGTGTATTTTCATTTTATGAAGTTTATAAATGATCCAAATTAATGGTCACATTATATGATAAAACCATTTATCATAAGGTTATTGGAGGTTTCCTTTGTTAAACATCGTTTCTGGTGACATCGATATCGTGGTTCCGTCGATGTTCACCCGTATTGAGCGGAGGCAACTGACGTAAAATCGAGTGACCCTTATCTAAGAGCTTGGGGAAAATACTATGAATTGCACATTGATTGCAAAATTTCTAAGTTCAAGATGCCAGATTTGCAGAAAAACTTGTTGGACCCCTTGGATTCAAGATTAGGAGGTGAAGTGAAGTGTAAAGCCTCTGATGTATGCAGCACTCTTTTTGAAAGAATATGGTATTCCTCGAAGAATGTGTCGCATCGTTTTCTGCATTCCGTTCAAAACGGAGTGAACTTTGTGATTGAAAAGGGAGTTGTATTCCTTCAAAGAAGTAAAGGTTTCTCTTCAAAGAAGTGAAGTGTTCCCTTTCTAGGAGCACTTGCCCTTTGAAGAAATCAGTGAGGGAAGGCTCCTTTACAAAAGGTCATGTCTATGTTGCAGGAATACTGCTTCTTGACAGTAATGTTACGGGAATATTGTAGTTTGTAAGCAAATACTCTTCTTTTGACGGAAAACCGATCTTTTGCAAATGCACTTTTTTGACAGGAACATACAGGAACGTTGTACATTAAAAACATACTGCATATTACGCATGCAGGAATATTCCCCTTTGAAAGGGATGCTAATCTACTTGAGGAAAAATTGATATCTTGAAAGGAAGGCTGGACGTCTTTCAAAGGAAAACAGTGAAAAACTACGTATTTCTTTCAGCGGAACACTTCTGTTTTGCAGGCCCATTCTATCAAGTGTAACATGGTGTGACGATTCCTCGGTACTTTGGTTCCATCAATAGTTGTAGTATGTTGTAGTAACCCTCCGGTCATCAAACGTGGCGATTAAAAATCCACTATAATATCTATAAATTGCATCTTGAAGGGAGAATCATCTGTGAAGATTTTCCATTGCCACGCTGATGATTTGACTTGGGGCACCATCTGGACGAGAACTTTGGGACACAGTGAATTGCATTCAGCAAGTACAAAATCATTCACTATCTAGCAGCTAGCACGATCTTGACATGAAAATATGGGTCTTTGGGGAAGCAATGAATGCGCATACTGTGCTTATGACGACAAGTGGCTCATCTATACTGAACAGTGCAGTTTGGTCAAGGGTTTGAAACATTCCAAACTTTCTAGAATCCTGCAGAGTACGTAATTTTGTTTTCATAAAATCAGCCAGAAACTTGCAGAATCCTGAATGATCAGACTCCAGTATAATAAGATATACCATGGGTGATTCCAGGCTCCAAGTTTTTCACTGCTGCAGCTCATCAAACTCAGTCAGTTTGGTCATGTCGGAGTCTTTATCTGCCCACGAAACGTATCGTGCCCATGGACTGATTCTCCCTGGTATTCTGCATCACTGATCGCAGCTGATAAAGAATCTGTATCTGAGCTCTGTGGCCCGCCATGAGCTAAAAATTGATCATTTGTCATTATTAGAAAGTCCCTTGCAGTGGGAATGCTGCGTCCAACACGAAAAGAACAACCTTTACTTGATTTTACTTGAATGCTTCAGCCCACCCCAAAAATATGAAAAAAAATACTTTACTTCGTGTGATCCCCACCATGACATTTATACATTTTGTTACTGGCAAATCTTCTGGCATTCTATCTGACATATTTTCTGGCATTCGATCTGGCATTCTATCTGGC
>Ga0126342_10020105_pt1 | contig 11262 bp, 10 predicted proteins | sample Cyp1metagenome_FD_92528 | JGI IMG/M metagenome (GOLD analysis project Ga0126342, IMG submission 92528) | Coral microbial communities from Lord Howe Island, Old Settlement Bay, Australia - Cyphastrea 1 metagenome | ecosystem: Host-associated > Invertebrates > Cnidaria > Coral ...
AAGATGTGAGAAGATGTGAGAAGATGTGAGAAGATGTGAGAAGATGTGAGAAGATGTGAGAAGATGTGAGAAGATGTGAGAAGATGTGAGAAGATGTGAAGATGAGAAGATGAGAAGATGTGAAGATGTGAAGATGAGGAGATGTGAAGATGAGGAGATGTGAAGATGAGAAGATGTGAAGATGAGAAGGTGTGAAGATGAGAAGGTGTGAAGATGAGAAGATGTGAAGATGAGAAGATGTGAAGATGAGAAGATGTGAAGATGAGAAGATGCGAGGATGAGAAGATGTGAAGATGAGGAGAAGATGTGAGGATAAGAAGATGTGAAGATGAGAAGATGTGAAGATGAGAAGATTTTTTACAGACCCCCACTATTGGAAGAACCCTGCGCTCAGACGCTCTCGGGAAAAAACCATAGAATTTGGGGATGCAGATCCCAAAAAAACTCGAGCAGGTCATTGGACAGATGTTCCCCAATGATCCTCATTGATGCCCCATGGGAAAATATCTGTATGGCCGGAACAGAATGTATACATTTTTTAAATGGATACACATCAGGGACAAAGCTGAAAAAGCTGAAGCCGGATTTTCCATGACCAAGTTTGAGTGAAGGTACCGGTAGAGTTGATTTTCATATCACTCAGCATTGTGGTCCAAAATGGCGCCATAGATTTTGGTCATCTTGTCGACCATGTCGACCGAAACTGGGGATGACAACTCGATGTTCATCACCATTCATTTGTGCTTCTTCATCCGTGACATAGCTCGTTGGTTTGGCATCCCCAAGAACAAGCCCTCAGGGTTTGGAGCTATGGTTCCGGCTCTACCATACTGCCATATTATTTTGGGTTCCCCCTACTGTATTGAATCTATTCAGGGCTCCCTGAGTCGGGTATTTCATGTCGGGTGGATGGTATTATTACTACCCCATCTCAACAACCAATGCGCTGCCGCTGTTGCAGGTTGAAGAGACCGTGTCCATTTTGAATGTCGAGCCGCAGCCGGCTCCAAAGAAGCTCCTGCAGCTTTGAAGTGTTGCTGTCGCTATGGCTGACAAGCAATGGGATTTAGAGGTTTTGGGGTTCCAACTTTTGAGATATCCCCGACGACTCTGAACTTGGCTGCACCTCTCACAGAGGATGTTGGGTGCACCATCCAAGAGTCGATCCACCAAGTCTGTATAGATGCTAATGAACTTGGCGTTTTAAGAGGTTCGATGCTTAAAGCAACCAAACTACCTGACTCTGGAGCTCCAGGAGGCTTCCGGCCAGAGAACCACCGGTGGAATGTATCAATCGATTGGTTGAAGGGAACATCTACGGTTGAAAGCAGGGCTTTTACCTTCAAATATAGAGTTTTCCTCTAAATTGTCCCATGAAAGTCTGGGAATGTGCTGGCCCTGTGACGTTGAGTCAACAGTGAGGTGAGTCACTCGCAAGTCTGGGTTGTCAACAGAAAGTGCTTGAACGGGCAATTGCTGACCACAAATGAAGGCTTCCTAGAATGGGGGTACCCCAAATCATCCAGTCATTGGACCTTTTTGGTATGGTGACTTGGGGAATCTTGGGGATCCACCATTTTAAGAAAACCCCAAATGGGATGATTCACTGGGGAAGGGCTCTCGAGAAGGCCCTTCGGAAAACGAATGAATGCCCCGAAGGATCGAAGTCTACCAGAGATGCCGCAGTTGAGACAATTTCTGAATCTTTGTTGTTTCGAGTGATTTTTTTGTTTAATGTTTTTCTTTTAAAGACGTACCCCAAGGTTTGATGGTTTATCATCGTCATTTTCCCATTGCATGGTAGTTGTTTGAGGAGTAGACCATTTTCAGAGACATCCATTCGAGCTATTTCTTTTTTCAACATCGCTGCTCGTAGACTCAAGAGCTTGGTAGCTTCGCTGGAGCAACTGCATCACCATCGCGCCGAAGTCTTTGCGTTTTTTTTCCGAGAAACCAAGGGTTGTTTTCACTGCGCGTGACCACAAAAGAATCCCCGCGGTGTTTTAATCGATGTTTGACGACCTCTCAAGTTGTTTATGTGGGCGGGAATGGAAGAAGTTCAACTTGCCTGAAATCAACACGTTTCTGTCTAGGCTAATCTACGCGAATTGTTTGGTTGAAGTTGAAGTTTGAAGGCAACAATTTATTGGAGCTATCCTCCAGAAGTTTCGTAGGGAACCCAATGAACACATTTTTTTTTGGCTCCCAGTTTCGTTTTCAGCTGGAGAGCAGGGCAAAAACTTCCTCCATCAGCTTCATTGGCCCTGAGTTCTCGGCAACTCATACTGCTCAGTCAGCTGAGTTGTGAAAGGTGGCGGCTGCGGCCGCGCAGTTGGCAATGAAATGGGGCAAGCTATCCCAGCAAGTGGTAAATGTCCGATTTGGTGATGTTATACTTCACTTCAGGATGGTTGTTGGAAACCGTTGGTAGTGATTCCCCTCATGGTTTGAAATCAACCTTGGTGGTTTACTTTCGGGGCCGCATCCCAAGTGATTTCATGAGACAAAACTGCTTATCGTGGATCCGGCATTGATCTTATCGCGGAACTGACGAGCTTTCAGAAATTCTGTCGACCTGGTCATCAGGGAATCCATTCGTCATGGAATCCATCGCGGCATCTTTGGCTCAGCAATCGCACCAAATTGTGCATCGGCTTCCTGCCCTTTGCTGCTCAGATACATGGGGGAGAGACTCTCATTGATTTTCCCTATTGGGGGGATGAACATTCACCAACCATTTGAATGTTCAGCATGGTATACCCATGTTTTACCAGTATACCAATTTCTTAAACCACAGCCAAGTGGGTTGGAGGCCCCGAAAGTTCATGGCTTAAATAGCCTGAATTTCCAGCAGTTTGGTTTTTCCGTTTGGGTTTGTTTTAAAATAGGGCACCAATGAATCCACTGTCTGTGTATATATATATATACACATACTATATATACATACTATATATACATATATATATATGTACACACTCTAATGTATATATTCCCATCATTTTGCCTATTGAAATCATTTTCTTTGTTTGCCCATCTCCATTTTCAGGCACAGCCAAATATAATGTTCTTGTTTGCATGTCCCATATCATATCCCGTATCCCCATTCTATCCCCACATTAGTTGGTTAAAATTCATTTTTGAACTAACCCACGAGGTGGTCGTGGTTGGCCCGGACCGGTGACAACTTTTTTCCCGCTAGGTCTCTCCCTTTCATTCACATCTCCGTCACAATGGCTGCTACTTGCCAAGGCTGGAGCGTAGTAATAAAAATGGGGATGGAACTATGGAACTAACTTTCCTAGGGAGCTGCGGATCAAATGGGATATAGTGGGGGTATATCTATATCTATATCTAATATACTACTATCTAATATCTATCTATCTATCTGTCTGTCTGTCTGTCTGGCTGGCTGGCTGGCTGTCTGTCTGTCTGTCTATCTATATATGTACATACAGTACCTCTATATATTTCTAAATTTCTATCTATATGTATGTATATATATATATTTCATCAGGATATAATGGGGATTGGATATGGGATGGATATTGGACCGACAATACGGTTAATATGGGTTTGTCCAAGAGTGGAAGGTCCCAACATGGCGACTTCGGGAGGTCTCATCGGGAAGGATTTGGAATTGGCTTCACAGCAGTGGTGCATGTAAGGATTAAAACTAAGTTGGCTTCACAGCTGTGTGGCTGAAAATCTTTAAAATAGGATATCAAGATTTTCAATTCTATGCACACATCATTCAATTCTGGCTTGGGGTTTCTCGCATTTTGACCCATACGACAAGGCCTAGCATTTTGTTGTGATGTTTTTGGACCTACTATAGCCGCGTGGGCGAGTTTTTTTTTCATCCCAGCTTCCTAGGCCAAAAAACAACGAAAATTGCTAGCAATCAAAACCAGTGAAGAAATCAATGGTCTTGAAGGTTTCTTTTCCAACAAATAGCATAGCTTTACTCTATCTTTTTTGATATTACTTTTTGTGATTCTTTGAAGATGTTGCAGTGATGAAATATTTAATTCCAACCATAGTTTTGTTAATGCATAACTATCCATGAAGTGCATCAATTCACTGGATGTCGAAGAAGAAAATCATCACGATTTCCCGAGCCGCTACTGCCAGGACAGTCTTTGAGCACCGCCACTTTGCTGCTTCAGCCCAGGAGCTCAGCTGGGATGATTTGACATGTCCTCAACATTTGCAATGGAACTATATATTTATTATATATGTAGTTCCAAAAGAGATGTACGTATGTATGCATGTATGTATGCATGCATGCATGTATGTATGTATGTAATTAATGTATGTATGTATGTATGTATGTATGTAATGAATGTATGTATGTATGTATGTATGTATGTAATGAATGTATGTATGTATGTAATGTAATGTAATGTAATGTAATGCAATGTAATGTAATGTAATGTAATGTAATGTAATGTATGTAATGTATGTAATGTATGTATGTATGTATGTATGTATGTATGTATGTATGTACCATATATGTAAATATGTATATATGTATATATGTGTATATGTATATATGTATATATGTGGAGCTGAAGGGGTGTTGGACTTTTATTGACAAACAGATGTCTTTCGGGACTAGGTAAGGTCTTGCACACACACGTTTTTGCTGCTGAAATCATGGCTCGCTCAGGTCCACCCACTGCAAGGCACGCGAGGCTGTGGAGGAAGAAGAATGGGAAGAACATGAAGAAGAAGTCTGGGAACCCAGCCGAGTTCCCATCATTTTCCAGAGTTTGAGAATGTGCTTTTTTCCTTTCAGGATTTTGCAGCAATTTAATCAGTTGTTTTGGATTTTCCCGACAACTTTATCAATCTTTTGACAATCTTTTGGTGTTTCTGCATGGAACGCCGTGGTCACGGCTAAGTCAGAAAAGGCAGGACCTGGACTATGAAACCCAATGGAAACGCATGGAAACGCTTGCGGTTTGCAGACGTGAAAACACGAATTTCCAGAAGACTCTTTCCAATGGAACCCCGGTACCCAAACTACTAAACATATTTGGTTGATGATTCACCGTTCCCATGGAACGCTAGCTTTTACTGATGCTTCAGACCTGCCCAAACCGACTTGAGCAAATCCCCACGTGAACTCTGCTTCTCAAGACTACTCCTGCCAGAATCTCATGCGCAGTGTGTTTTAATTCAAACTGGAACTCCGGATTCACAAGTCAGGTTTGGACAGAAGGGTTGCATATCAAAAACTGTGGTGGACAAGGGTGCATTTATACGAGGTCCGATACGAGGTCTATACGAGGTCAGCCTATATGGTTTGTCCCGGAGCTCGCCATGAGCTTCGGAAGCGAGATTGCTCCACTTGAGCTGGCAGCAGCAGCGGAGGAGGAAGAGCAGCAGCAGGAGGAAGCAGCAGCAGGATTTGGAGGAAGCAGCAGCAGCAACAGCAACAACAGCAGCAACAGCAGCAGGAGGCAGCAGCAGCAGCAGCAGCAGCAGCAGCAGCAGGAAGCAGCAGCAGCAAGCAGCAGCAAGTAGCAGCAAGCAGCAGCAAGCAGCAGCAAGTAGCAGCAAGCAGCAGCAAGCAGCAGCCAGCAGCAAGCAGCAAGCAAGCAGCAAGCAAGCAGCAACCAGCGTTTGCCCCATTGAAAGAATGATCAAATATAAGTTGTAAAAATCAACGCAATACACAAATTGAACTTTTTCCGGCGCACGGCCTCCCGATAGGACTTTTACGAGCTGATACGACTTAACGCTAGCGTTAGTAGATGATCCAAGGTCTGGCATGCTTAATCCAATGTCTGTGAAACACATACTAAACGCTAAAGGTACCGCCTTCACCTGAATGTTTTCTACAAGGGAACAGCTCTATTTTATACCACCGGTACCGCCTTCAACATCTGCCTGTAGTTGACTTCTCAACCAAGACTATTCTGTTCATTTATTTGGTCGGAATCCTATCCTCGTTGGCGTTTTTCCGTGTCCCAATGGGGTTATTTGGGCTTTACCATTTCCAGCCACCGCATGCTTCGATGGCAGTGGCCATTGGTCTCAACAGGCAACTCACTAGTGGTAGACTGATGTCATGCCGAGTTTTATGTTGAAACTTGGGTAACTTTGTGCTTCACTCTGCAGCACTAATGAGGAAGAAGAAGAAGAGGAAGAAGAAGAGTGAAGGCCCAGTTTCTGGGTTCAACGGTACACTTTGGAGCCCAACAACTAAACTATGTCAGCATATGTCAGCACCAGTTCGAGTGATGTTGACACACCCGAAACTTGGGGACATCTTTGGGATATTTGTTTTCAACATCCTGTCGTGCCGCCTTGCCAAACTTTTGCCAGGCGAAGTTTTCGGCATGGACAAGGCAGTATCAAAGAAGCCATGCCAGGTAAAGTGCCGGGCCGGAGGAAGTCCGGAGGTACCTCCAACTGATGGCCATTTTTCATGGGAAATCTATGGTCCTCCGTGAACCGCGCTTGCGGGTTTCATCCTGAGAACTGTATGTAGCTTCTATGTTCTTTTCTTAAGAACGCCTACATCGCACATGTACACGCTCACAGGCATGTATGTGTATATATATATATATATTTTCTGTATATATATATTATATCATTATTCGATATGCATTTTTACTGACCATGCGCTGTTTGTAGATATGGGCTAGCATGATGCTATGACCAGGCGAAGGGCCATAGCATCAGAGGCTGGCTCCGCCTACGTCCTGGGCTCAGGGGTGAAGACCACAAGCGTAACAGCTAGTCAAATAAAAAACGACGACGACGACGACGATGATGATGATGATGATTGTTAGTATTCTTATTGTTGTTAATATTATTATTATGATTATCATTTTCGAATATTTCGAAGTTTCCAAAGGCAAAACATGAAACAGAAGAGAGAGAGAGAGAGAGAGAGAGATATAGGATGTAAACAACCAAAAATTAAATAGCTGAGTAACCAAAAACCATAATTAAATTACGGGGATTGACCCGACATTGACTGATACAAACTTGGTAATTCAATCCAAAAGGGTTGCAGACGTTGCAGACTTCCAGTACCCAAACCATGATATCCAAAGTGGATGACTTGGGATTTCACCATATTTTTGTGCATACCGGGATTTCATCAATGGCCCAATGGCCGAATCAACATCTCATTTGTATTTATTTGTCATATTTGTGAAATCCAGGCCTTTCTTTGTTGGAAAAATATGCGAAACCCAACGGAACTGCCCAAAATTTCTGTCACGCGTCAGGAGATGCAGTGCTTGGTGGGGTGCCCTAACAATGGGACGTCCTCAGATCCAACAGATTTGGTCAACCCATTGAATCCCCGTAGAGTTTAGGTTTTTCACATGAAAAAAACCTCCATTGATGGAAAAATTGTGGATTTTTCGAAGGGTAAACAGGGTAAGCCAAAAATTGGTTTCGAAAAATCCACCCATTCTGTTTGTTGTACACCCATGGGTTGGTTCCCCCCACTTTAGACTTAGGCCGGATTGTGCAGGAGCTGAGTCTCCTGTCGCTCGAGGCTCGACGCAAGGTGCGCCTGTTTTGGCGGGGTATGGTGCAAACACCATCAGCAACTGGCATCATGCGGCATCAACAATTATAATTACTATAATTTATAATCATCAGATGTCTTGTATGATAATCATCAACTATAGTTATAGCATGTTATAGCTATGATCTAACATCGGTGTGAAAGCCGTCAATGTTGTGATCATGTATACATTTCGCTAAAAAATCATTGGATACTTTATTGAGAATATGAATAAGCCTCAAAGGTTGGCATGTTGGGAGTCACCATCACAACTAGGCTGACTGGCCAAGAATGGGGGAGTACCATCAACTGGGAGATCTGTAATGGCCTGTACCCCACAGTTGTTTAAAGGAAATTTTCAAAGTACCCTCAGGTAATCTAACATAACTTTAAGACATGGCCCGCTAGTAGATGATTTCCCTTTTTCAAACACGACAGTTTTCAAGAACTATATTCAATTGCTAAAGGGCATTGTCCCAATTAGATCCCAAATATCCCCATAGTTGGTGAAATCCCCAATTCCTATCCTTATTCCAGCAGCAAAACCCTCAGGTGTTGCAGCAGAGCTTCAGCCAGGCGCAGCGAGTGGCGCTGGAGCAATGGTTGCTCGGCCTTTTTTTTGGGGGGACGGGAACCTATGAAAAGCCAGGGAATTGTTGGATCTCCCTATTTTTGAGATGTATGTCTGGGTGATATCAAGAATTGCATTGATATCTCTTGATGGTGACTTTCCTGCGATCCAAGTAGGGGATGATCCAGTTGAAGTCAGTGGGTTGTATATTTCACCTGAAAAAACCGGGATAGTTTGCAACCCACGAAAAATCTGGGATCCTGGCTGAAAAGGGGTCATCCCTACAAGTACTACTTAACAGCTTCCCAGCTGGGTCATGTTGGGTCAACTCAGGATGCTGAGCCACCGCACGCCGCGGAAAACATCGCTGCGACGTGGGGACCCTGGAAATTCTCATGTTTGGGCAGATGATTTTGCCAGTGCACATGACAAGTTTTGGGTTCCGTATGAGACGTTTGGGTGGCATGGCCGTAGAACATCCACCATTTGTTGATCATGTACCATGCATTTGGGTTCGTGGAGCTTTAAACCGTTTTTCGCAAGCGTTGGGATTGAAAGATGGTCCATCAGAATTGTTTTTTGCAAGCCGATGCAAGCCGTACTTTGTATTTTGGTGAGTGTTTGGTTCGAAGTGTTTTGTCGCAAACCATCGGTCATGGTGTGTCCTCCAAGGACCCTGTGCACGGTGCAAGGCCGCCGAGGCCCGTACGACAAAGCCCTGGGGTGCTCCCAAGGCGAAAAGTGCCGCGGGGCTGCTGAAGATCAAGGGTGTCGGGTGCCCCTGGAGATTTGATGTCCCCCATCCCGTTGAAAATGAACAACAAACCACTGTGATACATATTAAAGTAAATAGCAGACCTATCATGTCTGCTATTTTTTGGGGTTCTCAACTTTGAGACATTCCCCATGTTGATATGTGGATGTGTTCTTGCGTTTTTTGAGAGGTGGTGACTCCACTGGACTTGTTCTGTGGATTTCAAACATGTAAGACCTGTAAGACCGTGGATCATGGATCGCCCAGGCTTTGCTTATTTTCTTGGTTGCTTATTGGATTTATTGCTAATCCTTTCCATATTTTCACGGGAGAATGTCCATTCACCGAGGTGGTCTCCTCCAGGTCTTCAGGGCAGAGTTCTTACTATGCCGTGGTGCGGAACCGGACCTGGCGAGCTGGTGGACTAAATTTTGGACCCAAGTTATCCGTTAATAATCCCTTTATCAAGAGGTTAATCTGGTTAATCTCTATATAATATATGATTTTATATTATGATATGATATATTGATCCCTATATTATCACTTAGAACCCTTAATCCATGAGTCAGTCCCTTTATTTATGACTTTATCCCGCCTTATTATTCATGTATCCAGGGATAGTGAACAAATCCCTGAATGATTCCCCATTAACGAGAATAGAATCAACACTTCGATAGCTAAATTCATTTTTATTTATGGTGAAATCATGTTAAATTCCGATATCTTAAACAGGATCCATCCAGAATTTTTCCATATTTTTCTTGTTTTGCTGAACATCCACAATACATTTTCCAGCATTTTTGCTGGTGAAACCCACCGAAATCCCAGCGAATGGACGCCGTCCGCGCTCGGTAGGCCTGTCTTGGGATGTTACGCTTCACCTCTCGCAAGACGCGAGACCTTTGGAGCGCCGTGGGGTACCATGAGGTGGGGGATGTTTTGGGAGATCGCCATAGTTTCCAAGGCATACCACGGGGATATAAATGGGGAAGATGTATCCCCATGATTCTTGATGAGACCTCTATTTTTCCATTGAAACAATGAGTATCAATGAAGATCATGTAGATCTTAGGGTATTAGCTCACCATTTTCCATGAACATCTTCCGCCAGGATTTAATCCGTTTGCTTCAGCGAGTTCGCTCCTGGACCTGGGGTTCCTTGGAGGCCCGGGCTGGCGCGAGTTCGGTGGCCCAAAGGTTCTTTGTTTTTATGATATCTTGTTCTGGAAGACCATGGTTTTGTTAGCATATATATATACATATTTTGTATATATATATAATAACCTATACTTGATTTTTGGTATATATATATTGTTGTTTGAGGCCCCAATTGGTTGTTGGCCAACACGTTTTGTCATGTTGTGCTTGTCGTAGTAAGCTTTGTCAGTACTGTATGGTCAGAGCATGGGGGTGAATTTCCAGTGTTGGCTGATTCAAACCAGCAAAACTCATCATTGTTCCCCAATTTCCAACCCACAAAAATCATCATTTTTATTGCTCACATCATGTCAAGTAATGTCCCATTTCTTGGAAAATCTTGGCAAAAAAAAACATGTTTCCAGGGGTTAAATCACCATTTCCACCATTTTGATGGTTATAATCCCCTTTCATTGTCATCCAGGAGCGACTGCTGTGTGCCGTTACCGAGGCTGGGAGGGCGGGGCTGGACGCGTATCTGGAATGATAGGGATGGGGGAGTTTGGTCAACAAATAAACATCGGGATTTCATTTAACCATGACAAATGAGTGGAACATGGTGGTTTAAGCAACACAAAAAATCGGATTTATCCTGCAAAATGGTGATTTAATTATAATAAACATGAGGATATAATTCAAACATGGGGGATTCACCAACAAAACTAGGGATATCAACAAGAAGCACGAGGACGTCAGAAGCTGCAAATGGTGAGTTTCAATCTCAAAGATGGGGATATTAGAACCAGCAACATCGTAGCCTGCAATATTACAGAATCAACTCATTCCCAGAGAGGCAAGGTAATTGGCATAAAAACAATGATATGGAGCCTCCCGTGTATCTTGGACGAAAGATAAGGTATCAGATATGATATTTGTGTCAGTGTGCCATGTTTCACTATGCACGTTTTTCATCCATGGACAGCATGTCCGCAACCCTTTGGGCCCGAAATCGCCATAAGGCCCTTGAGTCGTAGCGCATAGCGCAAAACAAGCCGTACACGGTCTCAAACCAGTATCTGGGTGGCTATGCTCGGCAACCAAAGCAACTAGCCAAACGCTGAAAAGCTGACCCGCAAGGAAATGTGAAAATCGGGTGTGTCAGGAACAGGAGAGAAATGAGTTGGAGCAGGAAGGTTGGCATGGTGCAATCGTAATGCTTCTCTCGGAAAATCACTCGGCTGATCAATCGGCATTTCTTGATTTGTG
>Ga0126342_10020106_pt1 | contig 11262 bp, 12 predicted proteins | sample Cyp1metagenome_FD_92528 | JGI IMG/M metagenome (GOLD analysis project Ga0126342, IMG submission 92528) | Coral microbial communities from Lord Howe Island, Old Settlement Bay, Australia - Cyphastrea 1 metagenome | ecosystem: Host-associated > Invertebrates > Cnidaria > Coral ...
ACGGTATTGCTTTAGTTTAATTAGGTTTGTGAATTTACGCTCTGCGCTTGTGTTTGGTGTGCGTGGTTGACGTACGCGTCTGCCTGCGTAGTTCTGTAGGAATTTTGATGAAGCGCTGGATCTGGCCGCAGATCTGTGCACGGCGCTTTTTCACAAGCACACCGGAGCAGACTGAAGATTGGAGATTGGCGCAGTTGTCTATGGGCCAAAGTGGGCATCTGTGTCACTGGCTTGGGCCACATAGGGCGAACTGGAGAAAGGCGGTCCAACTAGAGATGATACAATTTCACACAGCTTTGGCCTGAGATTGTTTGTACCGGAGCCTTTGCTCGACACTAGCATCCAATTTGATAGATCTAGAACTCGGACGATGTCCTTGCGTGCATTTCCAGTAACTTGATTTTTCATCTTAGCAGAGATACACCGCAATTCCATAGCCTGCTGATTCAAGTTCGCTACCATGCAGTTTCAACAAAGATGCATTTACAGAGATGTTTTATTTTCAGACAAACGAATTTGGTACGGATTCGTGACCCGAACTCTTCAAAACGGAAGTTGTCAGCCTTCTCGATGAATTTTGATCTAAAGCGCCAGATCGAAAAAATTACCCACCGTCTTGCGAGAACAATAGGTGAATGATGACATTTCTGGAGAACCTCCAAAAGCTTGTGCCGCCAGGACAAACAGATCCGAGTCAAAAAAGGCATCCAATACGATGATCCCCATCGACCAAGCTACTGTTAATTGTGTTTGCTCATTTTCATCTTCACATGCTGAAGTGGAGGTGGGTCGCATTCCACGGAGATACACCACCGTACAATTTTCTATGGAAAGACCGTTTTAGCTGCCATCCTTATGCCATCTTGATGCACAGGCACGCTTGGTTCCTTCCACAGCATGGATCCCTTGGAAACTTCCCAATATGCCGGAAACAGCTCCGTTGCTTTGGCCATTGCTGAACAATCCCACTTGTTCTAAGGGTTTGTGTTGGTGGGATTATCCATTTGAAGATTGTAGTTGTTGTAGGGGAATTTCGATCCATTGACATTCCAAATCGGATTAGATGGAATGACGCTTTGACAATAATATCCAGCAATGCCAAAAAAGAGAATATTAATATACGCGAGGAAGCCAGGGGGAATTTAGTGGTTTGAAAGTTTGCGGTTGTTTTGGTATAGTAGGTTTTTAGTAATTTACGTGGGTTTTGATATATATATATATATGTATTTATATATATATATATATAAATATAGTTGTATCTCTTGTATGTGATATAATGCATAATGTAATGAATGTCCACCTTAGTCGTCCTCGTGGCTTAGTTGGTATCGCGGCGTTCTTGACGTCGCTGACAGAGTTCCGGTGGTGGTTCGATCCCCCGCTGGTCCGCGAGTAAGACTCAAGTTCACAGGACCGTGCCTCAGAGCATAAACGGCCGTCCGAACAAAAAAAAGTAATGAATGTCCACCTTGAACTATAACTGTACTTGTTCAGTGTTGTTTGTAGGGGGCATTTCACTATATGTAATGACCAATACATTTTGGCTCAAGGTGGCATTCATTACGTTATTGCTTTAGCTGTTGTTTGATTTTTTTCCCCCACCACACCTCTTAAGGCTTCCCGTAGGTTTCGAATAACGGATTCAATTCGTTCAGTTTCCTTGGACTTGCAACCAGGGAACTTAGTTCTGCGTAGGTACACGTTAGGGACCATAGGATATGCATCCGACCTTTCCAATATCCGAGCATCCGATATCATGCATTCGACGCTGATTTCCGACAATCAGGTGCTTTCGCATTCGAGCTCTTTCCAACAGAGCCACTGCTATGAACATCCGTTATCACCTTCGGAACGAATTCATTGAATTTATGAATTTGCGCGTCACTCTTCATGTCCAAGACATGGGGGGAATTTCGATCCATTGACAATCCAAATCGGATTAGATGGAAACTGATGCTTTGACAATAATATCCAGCAATGCCAAAAAAGAGAATATTAATAAGCGCGAGCGAAGCCAGGGGGAATTTAGTGGTTTGAAAGTTTGCGGTTGTTTTGGTTTACTAGGTTTTTAGTAATTTACGGGCGTTTCGATATATATATATAGTTATATCTCTTGTATGTGATATAGCGCATAATGCAATGAATGTCCACCTTGAAGGGTGTTGGACTTTGCATCCACTCAAACTTCGTTGACAATGCAGTTTAGTCTGGAACCAAAGCATCCAACGCCGATCCTGGATCATGTTCTACCCTTTTTGGGATTGCAGGACACAACATGCCAAGTCAACGAATATATCCTGCCCCTGAGATCCTCTGAGAACATCGCTACAATTTACGATCTGCTCAAGCCTCGAAGCTTGCCAAGAGCGTTGGATCCCATGGGACGAAGACCTGAACTCAACCTTCCGGTACCACATGCTGATCACAGAACCAGTTTTATATGGTCGCATGTCTGAGTATGCTCTTCGGCAAAACCATGCCGTGCAGATGTCTTCTTCGACCGACCCCAGATGAACCATGTCGTCCATTTAGAACTTCACCTCTTGTCGCACGTCGAGAGCATTGAATTATTAGGACGCCTGTATCGGGAATTTCGGTCCATGCGAGCCGAAATTGCAGCCTCAAGCTAAATTTCGGTTCTTGTCTAGAGAAAGGACTAGTGCAATGAACGTGCAACCACACCGTTCCCTGCAATCTTTCTTTACTGAAGTTCTCATAGTGCAACACTACATTTAACAGCTCAATGCTGTTGAAAAGAGTTTGATAGAAATCTCAGATTTCTTTGACGAGAAGAATATGATGGCTCCCAGCCAGTTGATCGACCACATGCGCCTTGAAGTGCGGCAGTTTCGGGTGAACTTCAATTTCATTTCAACCCTCAAATTGCTGCAAGCTTGCTGCCAGTCACAAACACACCTGCAGCAACATGGTCGTCTTCCATTTTTTGACCTCAACTTGCCATCATCAATGATTTACTTCTTTCTCCACTTCATCGGCTCTCTTCGTTTGCCGGGGCCTACCCGCGGCGCGATGCATGACAGAGACCAATTTTCCCCAATGACAAAAATGAGCGGCAGCCGTTTGAGTGATGGTGAAGCACATGCATGTGAAACGAACAGTTCAGATGGATCATGAAACAGATTGTGCGATCACTGCGGCACATGGTTTAAGACATGTAAAAATGATTCTTCCCGGCTACTTGATGATGTGTTTGACATGATGATATGGTGGACATGAAGGTGTGAGAACTAACCGTGACAACTCGTCCGTAACTCGGAAATTTGCTGACTAAACTTCCGGTGAATGCTTTCAGGAAAGGTAGCTTGCTAGCTGGAGTTGGATTTGCTTTAGCAATGAATTGGGGGCAGATTATGACCCCCCTCCGCCCCTAGGCTCAACTCCGCCGCGTCCATACCACTGGGTTTCATTTTTGTGACCACGCGTTCGCATGCCCACGAAAAAACATATACAAGATATTTTCACCGTGAGTGTTGTGAATGTAATGCAATGTAGTAAAATCTAATCTAAACTAATGTAATGCAATCTATTCTAATGTAATGCAATCGAATCTAATGTACATATACGTAAGTTATTCAGAGACGTATATAATATACATATACAGTACGTCACGGACAGGAACAAGGAAGGAATGGCCGAGGGAAAAAGGTTCAATCGGATGGTTGCAAAGTGGCTCAACTGAAGCGAGCTCGGTTGGGGCACTTTATATTTGGCAAGTAAGGTACCAAGAACGTAACGTTGACGCTGGTATGTTAATGATTATGGTGCATGCGAGCTAGAATATCATGATACTTTGCTGTTAGCGGGTCAGCGACACCGAATGGTAGAACTGACACCCAAAAGGTCGCGCCACATATTCTCTCAATACACATCCCCCCTTGCCCGAGTAGTTTTTGTCCCTTTGCTTTTGGCCTCAAGTCGCTGTTTCGTTGCACAGGGTGATGTTGGGCATGGGAACAAGTTTTTCCTAGTATGATGCAGCGTTGGGAAGTATTTTTTTGATTGGTTTTGCAGTGCGGATTTCAAATTGAAAAATGTTTCGGAATTTGTACGAAGTAGTTTTGTTTTTTCTTTGTCGGGCAATAAGACGTAGGATTGGGAAACGCTTGATTGAAACCGTGGCATAATGTAGTATTGAACTTGGACATCAATGTTTCGAATGCATTGAATTCCGGTGATGATTTCGGTTCAAAAAAAATGGTTTCAAACTTGCGTTACTTCGAAAAAAAAAATCTAACAACAACCTCTACCGTTCATCTGATTAAACACAGACGTTTTCTCTCCGTGTGCAATTTTTTTGATTTTGGCAGAGATCTTTGCAAAACAAAAATATTTAAAAAATGGAAGGGCACATGATGGGAAACATTTTGGTTAAATTTGCGTTGGGTCCGTTGGGTGCTTGGCTTTTCGGTATGCTCTGTGGATCTAGCTTGTTTTTTGTGTAATTCGCGGCCATGCCAATGCGTTTTGCCACCTTTAGTTGCACTCCGCAAAGCGAGAACGTCACGAGCAACCTGTGCGCAGCGTGCATAGTGCGGACTTTGGCCCTTCAGTTGTAAACTCTGCCTTTTTTGTATTTGATTTGTTATTTGTATCTGGTGACCTGGCGTCGCAAGAAACATGACAAACGACCCAAATGGGTATGGTCATAACTGGGTGTCCAAAAATCAGGTGTTTCGGAATGGAACGTGTGTAGGCAAATTGTCACTTCCACGGTTTGGAATGATGACTCAAATTCAAATCAAATATATGTGTTGGGCAATTTCCTGTGCATGTGCCCGATACGAATATTTTTTTCATATTGTTTGTCAGGTTTCGGTTTTGAAACGGTGGCATCAAGCAATCCGACTCGAAGGAATAAAATTGAACACCCATGGCCGCCTTGAGGATCTGGTCATGACATGGACTAAACTATTAATATTAAAATTAAACGAGCAATGGTTACCCTGACAGGAACGACTGAAGTTCTCTCGGACAGGCAGGTATTGGTTTCAGAGTACCAAAAAAAATAAAAAGGAGTGCATTTGTTCATGAGGAACACGAGGCTGCAAAAACATGATGCCCAAAGTCCCGAAGTCAGAAAAAAAATAACAAATATTCAACTTGATCATTTTCCTTGTCTATTTTTGCTGGGGGTTTCTACAGTGTGGGCGTTCCCCACTTATAAGTTGGTTTATAAACCCCATGAACTGTAGTTATAAGATGTTATAAGTATCATAATGATTTGAACTATGTTCACCAACTTAGCTATCGGAGCTGTGACCTCCGGATGGTGTGTCATGAATACCGCACCGGTGCTGACTGTTGATTACTTCAATGGTGCTGCACCTCCAAACTTTGGTTGCCAAGAGGCTCAAAATTGATGGGTGCCAGCTGCCGTAGCACAGGTGTTGCACCCAACCCCAGCCAAAACTCACCGATCTCATGCCTTTGGCGTTCTCTTTGCAAGACATCAACAGTCCTGTTTCAAACCAAGTGCACATGTTTGCGCTGCATTTTCGAACACAAACTCAGTTTTTCCTAACCAACAATATCGACATCAAACCTTCTACACGTGTTGGCATCTCGCCACGTGACACCAGGCGGCACCGGTGATGGGTGGGTTTCATTTGCAACATGATGTAAACCACTCTAACCACACTTCGGACACACTATAAACTCACTAAACGTCTCATGATCCACATAGCCTAAAACATCTCAATAGCCCATTTACCAACCACCCAGAACCGCTTGTGAACCCTTGGTGAACCCTTGGTGAACCCTTGGTAAGTGGAGTCTACCAATGTGAGTCTACCGATGTGAGTCCACCATCCACCCAGTCCATCGTCAGGGCTAAGATGCCGGTGTCCGGGGCCCGGAGACCGGTGTGATGTTTGGCACTGGTGGACGTGGGGAGGGTCATTTTTTGGTGGTTTCAAAGATTGATGTCCGTTTTGGGACAATGATCCCTGGTGGACCATATTCTTCTTGGTGGGGCTTTAAAATTACCAGCAGATTGTTTGTCATGTGCGTTTTGGGAACACAGATTCTCACTCCTTGACTTCAGGACACGCAGAGAAACATGGTGCATCCTGAAAGCTACGGAACCACAAACGTGGAATTCACCACTTGATTTTATCACAGTGCACTGAAAATAGTGAGAATTATGAAAAAATGAAGTAACTTCCAAGTCATTTTGAAACATCCATTCAAATCTCCTGGAATGATGTGGAACTATAATTTGCTATGATCATTATGATAGATTCTCCTTAAATGCATTAAACATCCAGTGATTTTTGACCCAATTGGTGACATTGGCGGCCTGGAATTCTTCAGGTGTGGTGTCCCTGACAATCTCTATGTGGGCCGACAGTGCGATGGGCCATGGGGCCAAAAAAAAAAAACTGGGTTTTTAAGATGGTGAACAGCTAAAGAAATGGTTCCTAGAATTGAGATGTTTGAATCATTTTGATAATTGACGAGTTTTGATGTTTTTGGATGTTTTTTGGGTTTGGGCGAAATTTAACTGCGCTTTTGGAATTGCCACCAAGGATTTTTGTGTCTTTTTCCGCAGACGCCGTGACCAGGTACACTTCGGTTGGCGACCTTCGAAGTATGCTCAAGGAGGCTTCGGCCGTGCCTCTGGCTGCATAGGTAAAATTTGGGATACATAACGGGCTAAACTGTGAGGGAAAACCCCGATACCCTCCAGTAAACAGGTAAGGAGAATTCACCATTTCTAGACCATTTCCTACCCGTGGAAATCCTAGCTATGTTAGTTTACTGGATGTTTCCAAAACTTGTTGAGAGCCGTTCTTTTTTGCGGCATGTATCATTGTCCTGTGGAGCGGGGGTTGAGGCAAAATTTGATTTCGTGGTGGTGGATTTGTCTGGAACCCCAAGGGGCACATCGGTTGGATGTGGCTGGGCGCTGGTGTAGGACAGGATTAGCAGTCCTGACTTGAGGACCCAAAAATATGGGTTTGGTACGTGAAAATGGGGGACTAACCGAACCCTAATTTAGCTTAATTTTCATGGGGAAGATTATGATAATCTGGTAAAGCATCACATTTGGGTCAGTCTGTTTTTCAGAGAAAACCAGAGATATTTGGGCGACCTGGGATTTGAGGGTTGACCGGCTCTTTACACGAGTGAAGAGTGTTTTTTCAGTAGCCAGGTGAATGAGTGAAGAGATATTGGTTTGTATGAAAATTAGGGATCTCAAAATTTGATGGTTTATCACCATTTCCCCTAGTAAACTTGCAATTTTGGGGTTCATGCCCCATCTTCAGACACAGACACACACACACACACCCGAAATGCTGTGTGATTTATCAACCATAATATGGCTCCATGTCCTCTATTTGGACTTCGGCCCATCCGGCTTGGTTGCTCACCGTTAAACGGTGTGTATGGGCCATCACATCTATTCATCAACACCTGGGAGGACAGTTCCATTGCTACTGACCGGAACAACGGGACTTAGTCTCTAGGATGTTTCCCGAATACAGCAGATCAGTTCTTACATATCTATCCATCTATCTATCTGTCTGTCTACCTATCTATCCATGTATCTATTTACCTATATATATATGTATATTATATAGATAGTTGATTGTGAACCAACTTATAGATCCTCAGAACTGGATCGAACTGGTGGGTGATGCCCTTGGATAGTAAGAACATCCAATTTTGATATCCCCATGATATATACACATCCACATTCACATTCCCCAATATAACATATCCCCAACGCTTTTGTCCTTTTACCAACCTATTGGTCAGCCCCACTTCTAACTTCACGGAGAAGTGCAGCCGTTGGTTAGTGGCGCTTAGTGCATCCCAGATGTGCTGCTTGAATCTCCATGGTGATCCACTTGCGCCAAGCACTACCTTGACATGTCGTAGATTCACAGAATGTGCATGCCATATACACAGAAACAGTCACAAACACATATAAACAGATGAATTTCAAGAAGGTCTCACCTTGAATCTTCTTGCAGCCTGGTGGCACCGTTGCAAAGTCTTCCGCCATGGCGCCGACTTCACACCTGTCCAGGCCGAATCGATGGCTGGACAATCCTGTAAATCCCGAACATGTAGGCCTGTAATGGCCTGTAGGCATCAGATTATCCATCCGGTCATTTCCCCCTTACGCATCCACCATGTTTTCGTGGCATCGTTTCACCAGGATTCCCATGGCATCATGGCATCCCTCAGGACCGTGCTGGCGCTCCTCTGGCGCCTGTGTGATGCCGGGCAGTCCATGATCAGTCTGGGCATCCGCGCTGTGCCTGGGCGGACTTGGATGACTTGGATGACTTGGATGACTTGGGGGTCTATATCATTCCGGCAAGGTGAGGTCCCCTAGTTACCCTCTGGTTATGACTAACATAGCTATTGAAAATGGCCATTTATAGTGGATTTACCCATTGAAAATGGTGATTTTCAATAGCTATGTTAAATTACCAGAGGGTACTATAGTTATACGTTACCCCTCAAACGTTGAAGATACTCTGGAAGACCACAATTGTGCAGCTCCTGAAACGGTTACCTATGGATGATCTGAGAGATCAAGCAGTCGAGATGGTCAGTTCCCCCTGTCCACTTTGACTGTGAATCCCAGTGAACTCAGCGCCTCATCACCGTCGTCATTTTCCTCCACATTTCCACCACTTGAAAAACACGTAGTGTTTTCTCCCCATAATATCCCATAATATAAGCATGGTCAATTTTTTCTCTGTGTAATAGGGGTTGGGGTTGGTAAATGTCAAATCAATGGGGAATTTTCAGCATCACCAAACTGGATAACTGGATAACCCAGGTATCGTGTCGCACTGCTGGTTGATTCCGTAACCTCCACTGGTTGATCCAGTTGTCAACCTTCGCTTGCAACGGAGAGGGTCCAGGGTACCTTCTTTCTGAGAGGTGAGATACATGTAGTTCCAGCTATTTTATGAATGGTCAACCTGCCTCCGGTTGAAACGTCGACCTCTGGGTATCTACTGAAAGTGGCAACCAAAATTCGCGAGGTTCCTAGGTCAAACGGATTGGCTTCTTGCGGTTTCGTTGCGTCTGTGGATGTGCGGGTTGAGCGATCAATGGGTCTGAACACAGAGTTCCCTAAAATCCAATATCGTGAAGCCCTTGAGATAGAACTGTTTTCCAGAATGGATTGGATGGTGTTTTTCCCACCAGGTGTCCCAATTTTGGTTCCCTTTTCGGGCTAAGTTTTGGGTGAGTCCCATTTTGGACGCCAAATCTCGTAGTGGTTCTATATCCCATTCTATCCCTATAAAACAGTTAATAGATCATTATATATATATACTTATATTAATGATGCATTATTTTTTTCGAGTGTAAGATACTGTAAAACATCCTATGCCCCGAATTCCCCATGAAATTCTTGCGGCTTCACCAACTACCGGCAGGGATCGAAGTTCGAAGAAGTATTCCAGCAGAGCGATGCCGATGGCAACGGCCTGCTGGAGAACGATGAATTGACCCACTTCGTTTCCTGACACAAGTCACCATGGTTGTTTCAATCCTAAGTCACAGTCAAATGACTTGGATGATTTGGGTACCCCTATTCTAGGAAACCTCCATTTATTCGTCCATTGATGTTGGGGGTAAGGTTAAGCAGAAAATGGGAATTTAACCAGCAAAAACGGATTTCACCAATCAAAATTGGTGATGGCTCAGAATTTTAAGGAAAACCACAGCCACAGATGAAGTGGTCATTTTCATCCAGTATGCGATACGTTTTTTTTTTTGGACACAGGAATTGGGACACAGCAATTTTGGACCGTGGGTCCAATGGTCATGATTTCATAGGATGAACATCCTGAGAAATTCTCAGGATACCAGCAGCCAAAGCACCATTTCGGAGTACTGGTTCATGGCTCCTCGACCTGGATGGAGGAGGTTAGGGATATAGGGATAAGCAGTCGTATGTGATGTTATCTACACACTTGTGAAATACAACCCGCTAGTTGAAAGGTTGAAATCACCCCCACAAAATTTTTGGGACATGCACTGAATTCCATACTTCAGTCCTTCTACATCCTTGACCACCCCAGACTGCAAGAAACCCTGGTTCATCACCGGCAATTGATCTCCCAGTGGTGGATGAAGGGGATTTGCTCCGGAATTTCTGAGATCTGGGAACAAACACATACTTTGAACAGGAAACTCACCTCTTTTTGGCATCGGAAGTTCAAGCGATCACCAGGTTTTCTGAAATGCCCCAGATGAGGACTGGTCATATTTTGCAAGCTTGAATACCCTCTGGTAAACATACACAAAGCTATTGAAAATGGCCCATTGATAGTTGATTTACCTATTAAAAATGGTGATTTTCCATAGTTATCTTAGTTTACCAGAGGGTATCCGTTATTTTGATTCTTGCTCCATGAATTTGAGCCATTGTGAGTGACTGGGCACCTGGCCACCAGAGGCACCCTTCGAAGCGACGCTGTACGCGGAGGAGAACTGCGCAGGTGCCAGCAAGTCGACTACGGCCTCCAGCCCCACGTCGTGAAGATCTGGGCGATGTCGAAAAAATGATGGTTGGGCTTGGGGGGCTTGGGTGTTGGAGAATCATTACCATGGCCACCTCATTTTGGGAGAAAAGTGAGTTTGTATACTGTGAGATGAAACGGAGTAGTAAGTACCTTATTTTCAGTTCCATTTGCGGAGTAGTAAGTACTCTATTTTCAGTTCCCAAGTTTGATCCTGAGCCATACCTAATTTTTGTTCTTGGGGTGGCATGGCTTCGTGGAACCTACTATTTGGGATGATGTTGGCCCATTCAAATGAGATCGTTTGATGCTGATTGGCCAAGGAGTTTGGGGTCCTGCGAACTTTTTCACCAAGTCCCAAGTCCCTGAGTTCTGGGTCATGTCTGCTGCTAAACGCTTGGGGAATGAGGGAATGATCCAATCCATATTATACTTACTGGTGCTTAGCAGGGAATTTTACGGAATGATCTACAATCACTAGTAATAATCATCCCAGCAACCCCAGCAACCTTGAGTTGTCCGTGGTGGCTACAGAAGGGTCTTCTGCCAGCATTTAAAAATACAAAAAAAATGCGAAAAAAATACAACCCAAAAATACAAAATCAGAACTGCAGGGTTTGGAAAATACAAGTGGTTGGTTTTGTATTCTTTTTGCAATTTGTTTCCTGATTTCCAAAAGTGAACACGGGGTTGGCTCTCTGGCTTATTTTTGAATTTGTCTTTTCTTTGCATTTTGTTTTTGAAA
>Ga0126342_10020107_pt1 | contig 11261 bp, 16 predicted proteins | sample Cyp1metagenome_FD_92528 | JGI IMG/M metagenome (GOLD analysis project Ga0126342, IMG submission 92528) | Coral microbial communities from Lord Howe Island, Old Settlement Bay, Australia - Cyphastrea 1 metagenome | ecosystem: Host-associated > Invertebrates > Cnidaria > Coral ...
GCCCCAAGATAGGCCGCCGACCCTCAGCATGTCATGTTCGCAAGTTCAGATGACATCCCCCTCTCTCTTTCCCTCCCCCGACCCCTACCGGCGTCGCCGGTGTGCGAAGCTCTACAATATATAGTGAATAATTCCTATCTAAAACCCATCCAACTTGTTGTTTTTTTTCCAAACTGCTAGGCATCATTTTATTAAATGTTTGATGGCAAAGAAAGCACAATTTGAAGATTAAATCGCTATAAATCTCCATGAAAAAAATGCGGTGATGGGTCAAAGTCAAAACACCTTGTACCCAAAATAACACCCAAAATTTCGCCCTTTTGATGGATCTTGGGGATCTTCATCCCTTACCAATCGCCCCAGTCGCCTCCGAGGACATCATGGCCAGCTGCTGCTCCAAATCCTCGTTACGGCCCCGTAGCTCCTGGCCTCGTGCCTGGAGAATTTGCAGCTGCTCCTGACGATGTTGGGGTCCATGGGAAACCTGGATATGGGATGGTTGCAACATCTAAATATGAACTGTATAATTACTATATATATATACTGTTTAAAAAACCAGTTAATATTTGAATATCTATAATTGACCGTGTAATTCTGTTTTGGCCTAAAAAAACATCTTAACCACTCTGGCCATTGATGACCAACTGGCTTCCTCGGGTGCTTGGCCGATCAACTCTTCATCTGCTTCGCGCTTCTGACGTGCCCTCTGCACTTCTGCTTCCACCAGCCGTGCATGGGAGGTCGATTCCTTAGCGCTACGACGTGACGTGACATGAAAACGTGTGTGAACAACAAGGAGTGAGAAAAAATGGACAGATTGACAGATTGGAGGAAACATATGAAAAAACATGGTTCTTACATATTTTATAAACCATATTAATATATATATATATACATATACATGGAACCATTCTGGAACCATTCTGGAACCATGTATACATATATAACCATAAATACGGTATGATACAGTATATATATATATACTGGTTTTCTGAAGTTTTCTGTCAATCCATTCTCTGAAACCAAGTCTGGGAGGCATGTGAACCATCAGAAATAGGATCTCAATGGACCCAAAAAGCTTGCCTTATTTAGTATGAGACCACTTGGAGACCATTTGGGGACCATTTGGCTTCACAGTAAATCAACAACCTGAGATGAGGTCAGTTGGGGATGATTCCCTCAAGCATCATGCACGTCGTGACTTCGGCCAGTATAAGCAGTCAGGTCGTTTTGCAGCCAGAACCATCCAACTTTGGAAGTTTGAGCCATACCCAGTATACTCTATAGCCATGAAAAGTGAGGACTTGTTCAAACCACATGCCAGTTTAGCCTGACGGGGATATAGCCCTGCCTTTATGCTCTCAGGTTTGATGAGGACAAATGCGTTCTGCTCAGTTCGGACTTCACCATCTACTCAAGCGATACTGCAAACATTGATGTGAGATGATGTGAGTCAAAATCTAAGTCACACCGACCCGCAAATCGATAGCGACTTTCAGTCTTAAGCATCATTAAGCACCCGAATCTCTGGGTACCCAATTTGATCCACAGCCACATGGATAGTCAAAGCCACATTCAGAGCCTTCGTCACCTCTTTGCGCCTATCCTGTAACTGGTTCACTTCCTGGGGACAATTGCTGGTCCATCTGGGATCAATGGAGACACCAGATCAATTCTGCATGTTGGTTGATACCCTCTGGTGAACATACAAAAAGCTATTGAAAATGGTCATTTATAGTGGATTTACCCATGAAAAATAGTGATTTTCCATAGCTATGTTAGTTTACCAGAGGGTACATATTAGATATCCGTTCCTCCAATGGCTGACCGCAGGTCCCCAACTGTCCTCTTGGTCGTGTTCCAATTCCACCTTCAACGCATCAAGCTGCCCCGCAAGTAGTTTCATCACGTTGGCCTGCAATGATCCCACCATGTTGCGAGGGAAAAAACTGTGTCACAGTGGAGTGACTCCTGAATGATTCTGAATGCGAGAACTGAATGACCCCTGAGAAGGGGGTAAATCTACAGTATGGATTTGCCACTATGCGTCTCGCACAAGCATATCCAGGGCCAGATTTCCAGGCTATCAATGGCATGGCTCGGCATCACCGCTTCTGTGAAATCCAATCTATTGCGTTTTCTTGAGAAACGAATCCATCGCTTTTTGCTGGAGAGTGCTTGCTTTTTCACAAAAAAGTGTACATGGGGTATATCATGGTATATTAGTATATCCCACTAATCTCACCGGCTTATAATTATATGGTTATTGCCCACTGGTAATTTAACATCGCTGGGAAAATCACCATCTTTGATAGATATATAAATCATCATAAGTCCATCGATTTCAAATGGGTCGTGGCTTCAAAATTGCTATGTTGAACGGCGAGATGGTAATTAATCCATATGATCCATATTAATCACATTATCAATCACTAATAGACATGATATCCTCATTATATCTCCTATCGTGTTGTTCAATTCCCCCAATCATCATGTGTTTTTTTAAATATTATATGGAGGTTTCTTAAGTCATGGGGGGTACCCCTAAACCATCATCCATTTTTGGGGGGATTTTCCATGAAATAAACCATCCATAAATTGGGGTATCCCCATGACTTAGGAAACCCCCATATCCACTGACTGGGATGCACCCCTCCTCTGAGAACTTGCTGGGATCTGACAACTCCTCCAGCTGTCTTTCCAGTTCCTGAAGCTCCTGAAACATTGCGAAAAACCACTGTTGCGACACGAAAACCTGGGGCGTTTCTAGGGAAAGAATCATTCATGTTGTGAAAAACTATCAAATTTAGACTCAAAAGATCTGAAAATCATCATAGAGTCATTGTTTTTCACTCACGAAGATCATCATTTGCAAGACATCTCAAGTCACTATCATCACTATCATCACTTTCAAGAAATCGTCCCACTGATTCTGCAGAAACCCGTCCCTCCATGGCTCCATGGTGGAGCTCCTGATCAGCCGTCGATGCAGCTTGCACTGCTTGCACCTCCTTCTGCTCGCACTGTGCAGAGATGGATCGAAGAGTGGCCTGTCGGTTGAAGTTCAACATGGTTCAACCTGGTGCCCCTGGGGTTTCACCAATGGCTGGGAAATCCCTGAACGGAAAAATTGAGGTTTTAAGATGGTTTTAATGATTTTAATGGAAAAAACATGTCAATAAATAACGTGGATTTTCCATAAAGTCAGGTTTGATTACCAGAGGGTAGGTCATTGGGGATTGTTTATGCCTTGGTCTAACCATCCAAAGCCTCACACATCCAATTTAAAGCTATAGGCAGCAACCCATTTTTGAGGTTCAAACCCTCCAATTTTGAGGACAACCCGAAAAACATCCCCGACCTTTTCCCCGTTCAAACATTCAGGTGTCTGGACAACCCCAATAGCCCCAGCATGAGTCATGATTTTGCCTATCAAACCATTCAAGTTTTGGACCACTAAACACTCAACCAAAACTGTGAAATAAAAAATGTATGAACCAAGAAAACACCTGCCTTTCCACCGGTTCTTGTCAACATGTCCATCAAACATCAAAAAACTATCCGTTCTTTGGGGGCTGATCATTTTGATCCATTTCCATACGTGCTGCTTCATATCCCCAAAATGACGGCTTACTAATCCTTATAATTACATTTGTTTTGTATTCAATGACTTGTCCTGTGGGGAGTGACACTCTTCAACCAAAGAAATATACCCAAAGAATGGCCCAATCACCAACAACTGCCATTAATCTAAACCCATAATCTAAACCCATATGTTTTGCATGAAACCAGCGAAGACACTACCCTGCTCAAACGTTACCTAGATAACATGTAGATAGGAACGGGTTACATCCTAATATTTGATTGATATCTCCATTCTTGTTGACTGAATACCCTGACAATTTTGTTTGGATTGTTTGGTAATATGTTTCTGCATTAATTGCCATATGAAACCCAGATTTGTCTTGCTTCATTTCTTTTTTCCCTGACAAAAGTGCACCCCATTCCATCCACTGGTTAATGATCATGTTCCGTATTGAAATAACAATTTTTGGGGGCCGTCCCCCATTTTCAGACACATGTCCCATCACATCCCATCGTATCCCCATACAATATCTCCACTAGTGACCCTTGAATACCATATCACGTAGGTGATTGTTCTATGTGTGTGTGTGCATATATATATATACATTCCATTTGTCCCATATTTTGTCTCCATAAAGCCATGAAACGGTCGAATTTTACAGTTTCGTACCACCATTACCGTTAAATCCACCCTCATATCCACCATATATCAACCATTCCTTGTTTCATTGGTGAGATGCCTCTTGTTGATGCCTAAATCCCGTTTTGATGGCTCAAAAACCTTGTTTCATTACTCGAATTCCCATTTTTCCTGCTCCAAACTTCCCTTTCTTGCTTCAAATCCATCCAAAACCCTTCTCCTGAACTCCATCCATATCTATCCCCTATTGATAGCTTCAGTCCCCCATGGCCACCACCCCGGCTTCCCCGGCTTCCCCGCCCCGCGCCTTGGTCTCCTGCAGATGTCGCTCCGCCGCCCGCAGCGCCTCCTCCTGGGCCAGCCGGAAGCGCGCCTCCTCGGCCAGGGACGCCTCGATGGCCAGGAGCTTCTCCTCCGGCAAGATATGCAACAAAAAATCAAAAAAATATGTAATGATCATGGGTGATTCTTGATTTTTGAGCAGATTTTATGGTAGGCCATAAAAGCAGAATCCTGGGATTTCATGGGGATTTTAGAGGGAGATCATGAAATACAACCAATGGAAATGGTGATTTCGACATATTTTACCATCAAACATGGTAAAAATAGTGGTTGCAGAGAACCTGTCATGATATCAATGGTGGCCTGCGTCATTTCACCCCGGGCATGGGTGGCACGGCCCCCGTCCAGGCAGACACCCCTAAGACCATTGAAGACGAGGGACTGTGATGAAATGCAATGACAATGAATAATACGGGTTTGTCTTGTTGTTATGATATTTAAATCGCAAAAACAACAATGGAAACAATGAGAAGGAAGCATTGGAACAAGCAGCTAGTAACTGTATCAACAACATGTGACATGTGAAGTCGCCCAAATATTTCTTCTGCGGCCTGGTTCTATGGTATCAGGCATATAACTATAACCAATACTAACAAATCATAGGCGTCCTGTTATCCCCAGTTCTGGGAAGTTATGATCTCACCAAAATCTCTGAGGCCGTGCCTGCAAACTCTGCTCTTCAGTGTTGCGAGACTGACTCTCCACCACGGTCTGACAGGATTTTTGGGGCCGAGGGTCGAGAAATTCTTCGGACACCAAAAAAAAGACTCTTTTGAAACCAAAAGAATTCTTCAAAAACTAAAACGTCTGGATTTGCAACCAAAACCTGCCGAAGACATCTCCAGCTTAATTAGGTGGATTACAAACCAGTGTGTGCCAGGCGAGACAAATGATGCATGGTCAATGGCTCGCAGGGTTTTTCTCGATTGTTCACAGAGAGCGACAGATTCGAGATCTAGTGATGCTCTACATGCAATGTCTTGTTCAGGGGCAGCGGATTTGATGGTGTTCACAGGGGGTTCTGCAACGAATTCTGAATCGTGTTGGTTTGGTTTCTGAATCGTGCTTTTTTGGTTTCTGAATCGCACTTTTTCGTTTCGGACTCGGGATTTTTAGATTTCTGAAGCGCGCAAGGATCGCTGGGCCTGGACCTTTTGGCTCCGCAGGTTTTGGTGAGTTGTGCTACAGTTTTGACTGTTGAAGTTTTCTGGAAACAGTTAAGCAGCTAAGCCACCTATGGAAATCAAGGTAACTCACATGCCCAAAGATCTTGATCCCCCCATCATCCCATCCATCATCCAGGCCTTGGCTGTGCGGATGCAGCGATCCAGGCTGTCGAGGATCCTTGGATCACTGCACCCGTTGGATCCAGAGGTTTGTATAATGTCCATACACAAACAGGGACAGAGTGAGAGAGAACTCGGACAGTAGACCTGATCCAGGTCGCGCGGAGAGTATCACCACGTGGTACAAACCGGATCCCAAATCAATGACTGGCTACGGAGCAGCACCCTCCCAATCAATCCATATCCCCACCGATATTTGGTGCTTCATATCCCAATCTGTTCTGTGGCTGCTGCATATGCCAGCTCTGCTGTGAAAAAAACGTCATTTTTGACTCATCCCGCGAAAACCTAAAAGACGTCCAAATGTCCAGTTTCGGGTTATCCCCTGTCATTTATCTCACATAGCAACCATAGGGATCCCCTACCCCATCCCTTTACCAGCCAGCTTAGATTGCCCACCTGGGTTTGTCTGAAAATTGGGCAATGTGGCAAGCCTGCCATAAACTTCCCCAAAATCACCATTTTGCGTGGGTTGTATAATTAAACCATCTCCCAAATGGTAGTTGTTTCTTTATGGCATTGGTTTACCCCACATTAATTGGTAACCATAGTTTAAAACCATAGTCAGTTAGTAACTCTTCATCATGAAAATATATAATATATACAGTATATATAATATACATACATATATATATATATATCACATTATCCCATACCATCGCCATCGTCCCATCTTTTCCAAGGCTCCTTGGCACCTCCGTCACGGTCCAGCCCTCCACCTTCGTCTTTTCCTCCCCGTGCTTCGGAGGGCTCTGCCGCGCGGCGCTGAGCGCCAGAAGCTGCAGCACACGCAAGGTCTTCGGGACCTGGGGGGGGTCCTAAGTCATGGGGGTACCCCAATCGCTAGATGGATTACAATGAAAATCCACAAAAAAAAAGGGATCAGTTGGGGGTACCCCTATTTTAGGAAACCTCCAAATGGGAAAAGGACCATCTTGATCAGGCAATAACATCGCAACTAATCATATGAACCAGGAAAAATATATAGGAAAATGGGAGATTCAACTCATTATGTTTCAAACTTCACTCGTTGAATTCAAGAGAAAATCTACTGTCAATGGCAAGCCATTCGGCCCATCTCAAAAGCAGCCAATAGCTGAGTGGGTTTAAGCGATAATTTACAGTAATTAAATCATGGAAAAAATTCACCAAGTCTAGAGGGGGTACCAAAATGAAACCCCAAAAATTGGTTGTTTGGTGATATGACAACTCCCATGTTAGGGGGAAGCGTAAATAGCTCTTGAGGTATACCCGGTGGGACTAGATAGCTATGATCAGAAGATTTTACAAAGGCGAGAGAAAGAGAGAGCATTCCTCAGTTTTGTTTCGTGATTTGGCGTCGTGTCAAACTGGGTACCCCAGACATGGGAGCGACGAAGAGCAAAAAAAATGACAAGAAATTATGCAGGAGTTGATTTTGACATATGCCTCTATGAATAATCATGAATAGTAAAAAGTCAAAAATGAACAGAAATTAGCGTTGTTTGCTGGTGAAAACTCTCGACGCTTGATGCTTCAATCAGCTATTGTTTCCCTATCTTTGTGGTTTATCATCTCTATGTGTCGAAAAAAGGTGGGCCAGCTCCAAGTGATTTCTGTTCCGATGTGAGAACTTCGTTTCGAGACCTCCTTGCCCTTCAGCACGCCAACACCATCGAAATCCACTTGGATGCCAAGCTCACCTGGAAGGGTGAAGCCACACCAAATATGGCTGGGAAATCCCCAATGGGCACTTCAATGGGAGCAGAATCTATAAATATCCTGGATTTTCCAGGCCATGTTTGATTACCAGAAGGGTAGTCGTACAGTCGTACTAGTCTAGAACTAGATTCATATGCAGATATTGGATTGTCAATTTGTCAATGATTATGTAGCAGATAGAGGCCCAACTTTGGACCATTCCCGTATTTTCAATGCATGTGCAGTATCTTAAAGAGAAATGCTACGGGAAACGATGGTCTCTACCATCATCTCTCAGCGAGATGATGAAATGATGAAAAGATTGGCGTAGGTCCTGGACGGGAAGCAGCTGCATTTGGGGTCTTTGAAATGTGATTGTCATGTTTATCAAATATGAAGGGTTCAATCATACAATCCAATCAAAATCTAGATGGATCCCGCCTTTTCAATCCAAAATGTGGGTCTCTTGATGCCAAAAAAAACCAAGGCCGCCAAGGCGCCGTTGATGGCATCCGCGATTTGCTGAAAGCGTGCCAGACGATCTTCCCTGGAATCCGGCCAAGTTTCCTGAAGCAGGGCCCCAGGTGGAACCATGGTGAACCCAACTGACAGATGCCATGGGGAGCTCAGGTCCCCACCTCCAGCTGGGCTGGAAATCCTGTGGCCTGTTTCAAAGCCACGGCCACATCCAACAGAAACTTCGGGGGCGGCCTGGAACGGAGGGGCTGTACACCTTTGGTCACCTCAGGGGGGAAAAAAACATGAAGAGTGGGGAGATCATCAATGAATGGGAAAACCGGGATTTAGACAAAAGAAATACCATCTGGTTATTTCACATAGCCATGGAAAAATCCCTTCCATAAATGGAGGTTTCTAGCTGGGAAAATCATCTATTTCCATGGGCCATCTATACCATGGCTATGTTAAATAACCAGAGGGTACAATCAAGATCAATCAAGTAAAGAGGTGATCGACCAAAAAGTACAGCTTAGACAACAACGCCAAATTTGGATTCTTTGGCCTACAGAAAATGTGGATTTCATCATTGAAATCAACAAAAAGGGAATTTAGCGGAACGATAGGGGTCTGGAAGGTACGCAGTGCGCATGGTGACCAGTTCTGGGGGCCACCAACGTTTTGGGAATCTGAACCTATCCAGTTTGGGCCAAAACCTTGATCCATAGCCATTGAAGTCTGTGTAGAAAGGATGAGTATCATCACCATCACCCAACTCCAGGGTATATCAGTTACATCATCTCCATCGCATGCCTTGCCAGAAGCTCGGCCGCGGATTTCTTGGCTTTGCCAATGACTCCTTCTATTCGGATCAGCTGACGCAGAACTGCCTGGTGCCGAATCTCTTCATGTTGGGGATAGGGGGGTCTTATTGGGATGGGGCCGGAGGGAACCCCGAATGTATGAAAGAAAAGCACTTCAGTCTCTTCAGTCATCTTTTCGATGCAATAAGATACACCATGATACAGGATGCCCAGCCCCATTTGTAGAGGCTTTACCCGTTGGACATGGCAATTTTCCATGGCCATGGTAGCTTACCAGTGGGAACATACATCAACTGAGTGTTGAGAGTTGATGGCGGGGCCCTGCCTCAGTGGTTTCGGGCGTATCTTGCACTTCCTCTGGAGAATACCTTAGTTCACGGCCAGCTTCAAGGCTTGACTTTTCTTGACAGCCTAGAAACAACTTGCGCATTGAAAGCGGAATCTTGAAAGAGTGAGTATCATCAAAGTCTGTGCATTCAAATAGTCCTGCGGTTTTTCTTATATTTGTTATCAAAACCCAGCACACTGTAGTTCACATCAAAATAGGTGGTTGTTTTTTCCTTGTTCATCTCCCAATTCATCTGAGACTTGCAGGTTTTGGCCGATCCCGATCCCCATGTGGGCCAAAGAATCCTACGCATGGTTTATCATAAATGTCTTCCCTAAAAAAGGTCCATTTTCGAGTATCCCGTATCCCTGGTTCTTAGACAAACCATGGCAAACCCATGTCATATTGTTGATTATATATCCCATACATCTCATTATATCATATCATATCCCCATAGAATGGGTAGTTTTATATCGCGATTGCATAAATATCCCCGTGTCTCTTGATGGACTTCTTGCTGTCACCATGACAAGTGACTCTCGCAAAGGTTTCTGTGGCATGCCCTCAGGCATCGCGAAAATGGGCGAGGAGATTAAGGCCTACCGGGACCCAGCGGAAGAGGTTTTGGTTGTTTTGCATGGTTGAAATCTGTCTTTTTGCCAGCATGATCAGCATGGTTTACCCTCTGGTTATTTAACATAGCTATGGAAAATCACCATTTTTCATGGGAAAATCCACTATAAATGGCCATTTTCAATAGCTACGTTAAATTCCCAGAGGGTAATTGTTGTTTCATTTTTCTGATTGTTTGATCTGTTGTGCCCGACCAACCACTTCTGAGCGGGTTCCTGAAAAAGATTCGTAGATGTCCAACTGGACTGATTCAACTTAACCCATGTCAAAGGCATGTCTATCAAGAACTGATGATTAGTAGTTCATATCCACCAGTCCTGGGTAAAATCACCTATTTGTCACATTTCATGCTGGTTCAAATCCCCATGTTTGGCAAAATCCCCGAGTTTTTGCACCATCTTCCCATTGGAGCCTGCAACGCGCTGACGGCTTTCGTCACCTCTCCTGACATCCCAGTGGATGTTGGTTTTCCTGTTCAAAATGGCCATGTATTGGGGCTACATCCCTCATTTTCAGACACAAAAACCGTATCAGATTGGTTATATATCCCATGAAAATATATACATATGTATATGTATGTATGTATATATATATATAAACTCTATATATATATATATATACATATACATATGTAAATATATATATATATTAGAAACATACATACATACATACATACATACATACATACATACATTGATACATACATACATACATACATACATAACATTACATTACATTACATTACATTACATTACATTACATTACATTACATTACATTACATACATACATACATACATACATACATACATTACATACATACATACATACATATATATATATATATATATATACACACCTGTTAAATCACCATGAATGTCCTTCAGAGAGGCCCTCAGAGAAGGTCACGACCATGTCAATGGTCCTGGGTCAGCGTAGAAGTCAACTTTTGGTCCAGCAATGGCGGCAGGGTTGCCGGGAGTCGGGCGGGATGGATGGATGGATGGATGGATGGATGGATGGATGGATGGATGTCTGTATGTCTGTATGTCTGTATGTCTGTATGTATGTATGTATGGATCTATCTATCTATCTATCTATATATATATCTCTCTCTCTCTCTCTCTGTCTGTCTGTCTATCTGTCTATCTGTCTATCTGTCTATCTGTCTATCTGTCTATCTGTCTATCTATCTATCTATCTATCTATCTATCTATGCATCTATGTGTATATATAATAGTTATATATATATAATACGTATACATATATAATATGTATATATAATATGTATATATAATATGTGTGTATATATAATATGTATATAAAATATGTATATATAATATGTATATATAATATGTGTATATATATAATATATATATGTGTATAATATGTATATAATATGTATATATAATATGTATATATATATACA
>Ga0126342_10020108_pt1 | contig 11261 bp, 12 predicted proteins | sample Cyp1metagenome_FD_92528 | JGI IMG/M metagenome (GOLD analysis project Ga0126342, IMG submission 92528) | Coral microbial communities from Lord Howe Island, Old Settlement Bay, Australia - Cyphastrea 1 metagenome | ecosystem: Host-associated > Invertebrates > Cnidaria > Coral ...
CGAAGGCTGTGCTACCACAGGCTGCACTGGTACTCCTTGAGGATGAACTTGCCCTGTGGGTACTTGCTGATCTCCAGGCTGAACTTGACCAGGTTGAAGTGGTACTCCAAGACCTTGAGGATGCACTTGTCCTTGTCCATGAGGCGCAGGTGTCGGAGGCTGTGCCACCACAGGCTGCATTGGTACTCCTTGAGGATGAGCATGAGGCACAGGTGTCGCCAGAGACTGCCCTGCAGGTGCCGGTTGACCCTGCCCTTCTGCCATCAGGGTTTCACCATGCTGCTTGCGCAGCGATAACATCTCCATCTCGTGTTCAATTTGGCTCTCCAGCTTGGCCAAAGCCTCATCAGAGATCTCATCACCATCGATGTCACCTGGTGTCTCAGTTGGTACAGTTGACGCCGTAGATGATAGACCAGCTGAAGTTGAGATATCAACCTAAGAGAGCCAGGGTGGCATTGGTTGTGTTGGGGTACATCCATATATCCCAACATCTAAAATGAGTTTACAAAGTTGGAAATAACGACTTCAACAAATTCAACAAATAAGCAGCTGCCATCTCATCCCACTCAATACCATTGAGTTCGGCAGCCAACTTGAATTTCTCAAGTAGATCACTCTTAGACATCTTGGCATTCTTCACTGGCACTGATGGGGACGATGCAAGTTTCTGAGAACAGGGATGTTCTTTGACATATGTCAAAGGGTTGAAAAACCGTTTGATGTTCTCTTTGGTGGTGATCATATCATGACGCGGGGGTTGCACCACTGGAGAAACGGTTTTTTTCTCCCTTCTGTATGTCAAAGGATTGAAAACATTCAGGATGTTCTCTTTGGTGGTGACCATTTGATGACAAGTGGTTTCCATCAAACCAGCCTGTGGACGAGCACAACCAGGTAGAGGGGGTCCAGAAGACCCAAGAGACATGGCAAAAACGTGGCCACTAAAGACCAATTGCCCTTCCAATTGATCCAAAAACCACTTAAATCACCACAACATGCTGAAAGTGTGAAAGTGTGAATATTCACGAGTTATCACGGCCTTTTCACGGAGTTTTCACGGGCGTTCGTTTTTTCAAGTTTTTCAAGAATTTTTGAAATTATCATAATGCATAAAACATAAAACAAAACCTGCAAAAACTGATCCAGACTATAATTTTTTGAATACCCCCTTTTGAAACTGCAGTCCAACTGCAGTAAAAACAAAATAAAAACTGCAGTAAACAAACACCTTTTGAAACTGCGTCCAACTGCAGTAAGATCCAACTGCAATACAAAAAAACAAACTGTTGAAACTTTGAAACTGCAGTCCAACTGCAGTAAAACCCTGTTGAAACTGCAGTCCAACTGCAGTAAAAAAAACCCTGTTGAAACTGCAGTCCAACTGCAGTAAAACCCGTTTGAAACTGCAGTCCAACTGCAGTAAAAAAAACATGTTGAAACTGCAGTCCAACTGCAGTAAGAAACAATGAAACTGCAGTCCAACTGCAATACAAAAAACCCTGTTTGAAACTGCAGTCCAACTGCAGTACAAAAAAAACCTGTTGAAACCGCATGGCAGTAAAACCCGTTTGAAACTGCAGTCCAACTGCAGTAAAAAAAAACCTGTTGAAACTGCAGTCCAACTGCAGTAAGAAACAATGAAACTGCAGTCCAACTGCAATACAAAAAAACCCTGTTGAAACTGCAGTCCAACTGCAGTACAAAAAAAAAACTGTTGAAACGGCAGTCCAACTACAGTAAAACCCCTTTTGAAACTGCAGTCCAACTGCAATAAGAAAAACCCGTTGAACTGCAGTCCAACTGCAGTAAGAAAAACCCTTTTTGAAACGGCAGTCCAACTACAGTCCAAACATGCCCTGTGTGAAATGTGCCCCCTAATCAAACCACATACCATTGGCACCTGCATCGTCATTGTTCGCAAGAACCAGGCATCTCTTCATCTCTGCTGCAGTACCTGCCAGCACCAAGGGATCCCAATGTGACCAAAGGTGCCTATAGAGATTCTGAAACCCGTCAACGAAGGACAAAAAGGTAAATGGTATCAACATCTCTGGACAAGAAGGTAAATGGTATCATTTGAAATGCATATTTTCTTTTGAAATAACTAGTTCCTTATCCATTGGATATACCATCAGACAAGGGAAACACCGCTCATATAACCCATTGATAATAGGTTGAGATCCCCAAATAATTTCACCATTCATATAACCAATTGATAATAGTTTGAGATCCCCATAAAAACACACATGACCCATTGATAATAGTTTGAGATCACCATTTCTGTAACACATCCATCCACAGACTTTTTTTGGCGGCGCAACATGTCAGCATCTTAATTGCAAAGTTTAAGTTACAAATTGTATTGGCACCAGTAGCTTTCCTACTTCAGGGTACCAAGTGAAAGAAATTGCATGACGTCTGACAAGTTGGCATCTGCCCACTTGTCCATGTTCCCTTTCCAAAAGCTAGGGATCTTCTTGGTGCTGGCCTTTTCATAATTAGTCGAAAATGTTCTGCAAGGCGTGTTCAGCCAGACACATACGGTCGCCTTTCCAAATTGTTTTGGATAGGCTTGGCTCTGTTTCAGAGCTCCATTTCCCGTAACTTGCACACTGCCATCTGGCAAAACCTTTTTGGCAACAAGTTGGTGGTCCCATTCTTTCTGGGGCAAAGGTAATGAAAATTTAGAGACCTGCTCGCATGGAGCCCAAAGGTGTGTCCCCTTCGGTGATAAACCTCCATAGCTTCCCATCCACATATGTGTTTTGTACACAATGTTTGACTTCAAAAAACTCTGCATTCGGGGGTGCTCCCAGAGCAAGCTGGTTTGGGGTTGCTCATAGAGCCAAAAACATTTCTTCGCTTCTAGCACCCACAATATGAGCGCCATTCGGCTCACCATCTCCTTAGGAGATTCGTAAATGAAGATACACTGCCAAAAAATGACACTTTCAAGATGTGTGGCGCCAAGCTCTTCACCAACATGATCAATATACTTTCACAATGTATGATTCTGATACCACTTTTGTTTCCGCATACATGTGGTGCAGCCGTGGCACGTTTCCAGCGGCAACACTCTTGACCGAGATATCACCAAGTGGTGACCAAATGCTTCGACGGGACCTATAGGGCCAGCTGGAAAGGGTATCCATAGTGGACCTAATATACAAGACCATAAAAAATAGCACCAGTGCTATACAGCCTTCAAGTAATCTTCAAGTCGTAATTTGGTCACCCAGGAACGTAGCTCTGTTGACAAACACCCAAGTGCTGCAAACAGTTGCGATCATAGCGAAGCCACCATCCTTTAGCATGATGCTCATCAGGAGCGCCAAAACAAACCTCAGAATTTTGGGCGAGGTTTATATATATATAAAGATAGATAGACATTATGTCAACATACATACATATATACATATGAATAAGTATCTTATAATAAACATATGACATTATATGTGTATATATAACAGATAAATATCACCAAGGATCGTACATATACATAGACATTTTATATGTGTATATAAAACATTTAAATATACCCAAGGTGCCCTTTGGTAGATAGGATGTCTGCCAAAGGGTTGAGACGAATCTCAAAGGGGCACGCTGCGAATCCATGCTCTGCCCAGGCTGTGGTGACCTCAGCCAAAGAGCAACTGATCGAGGCCATTGCATGGTGTGGTGGTGGCATCATATTAGGAATCTAATAACAAAACCAAACTATTCAATCTAATTGGGTTTAAGGGTCTGCCTGTTCACCAGCAAAGTACTCGACGCAATTCAGAGATTCCTCAATGGGCCCCATCCCAAGGAAGATAAAGGTCATGAGCTGGAACAAGATAGTAGGGGCACCCACTGCACCCAGCTTTGCAAGAAGCCCATGCAACTCAGGGTTGCGCACGGGTCAAAAGTATAAAACAGAATGTGATATATGCTCATACATATATATATATATTGTATGGATATGTATCAAAATGAGGCGTTTTTTAAACACTACCTAATGCATAGGATATATCTACCTACCTATCTATATGTATATTGAAAAAAAACACTGTGTTGTCACATCGCACCCCACCTGCTTCTTGGTTTCATCTGCTGTGCTAGACCACTTGCTTAGGGACCGACAAAGGGGGGTGGAAACTGATTCACCCACATCCTTTGGCTTGCGGCGGCTGAGAGGCAAGCTGCGCTTCATCTTCCTCTGAGCCTTGAGGTTCGCCTGCTTTCCCTTTTTGGAGACTTTCCGGTGGTAAAGGGCCATGGCAACTTTCAGCAATATGTCTGTTTTGATCCCAAAGTTACTAGAAGAATGCATCTCCAAATTGTTTGTTTCAGTATGAAATGGTTGGTAGATGCAACAAATGAAGCACACTGGTATGCACTGATATACATGCAATGGTATGCTATTTTCTGCAACAACATATATATATATATATTGCAATCACTAACCATGAGATAGATGGATATTATATATATATACATACAGGCCAGCACCTATTTTTTCGATGTGTCGATCTGCAACCCCGTCCACGTGGCATAGTGTCATGACCATTGCATGATTGCCACATGTTCTTCTTCTACCCCAAGATTCTCGATACACTCTTGTTCAAGATTTCCCACCACACAGTTGTCTAGCGTGGTCAAAGGGACTGATCATAGATGTGTCATTAAAATAATTGCAAAATGCAGAGCCTGCAAAGTTTCATCTTAGCTGCGCCAACCACACGCCACCTTGGTTTCCTGCCATGCCGCAGCAATGTCATCATTCCAGGAACGCTGCTTGACGATTGGGGGCGTCAAAGGCGCTCCTTAGTTGACGACAAGGCACACGAGATCCACGCTGTACAAGTTTATCTGGCAATTTTCCATTTGGGTTGGAATCTTAGCAACTTTATCTGAGTTTATCAAACCTGTTTCTACTGGATTACTAGCATCAACAAAAAGAAATATTGTTGGCAAAGGCTCCATTGTGGTCAACGACTGAAATCTTGACAACACGAAATGCTTTGTGCTTGAGAAGGACTTCCACTTTGGCTGCAGTCTTCGAGTTCTGAATCGTGTATGATAACTTGCCACGCTTCTCAGGTGGCATGCATTCTTCTGGCATACCTACCGGGGTATACATAGTTGGTGTAAGTATCATAATCGGCTTTGAACATGAGCGTGTTTTCCCCTATACAATGAAAACAAACCAAAAGGTCAGTTGGGTGAACCCAAGCCTTCAGGAACTGGCAGCATGTCACCCGCTGCCAGAGGTGCGGCGTCCTTCTTCGCATCGGTCTTGGCCTTCTTGGTAGCCGGCGGGTCCTTGACTGCTCCCGCAGCTCGCTTGGGCCGCTGGGCCTCCTTAGCAGAATTATTTCAGAGAGGGACCTTTTCAAAACAGCTGGTTCCCCAAATCACGACAAAAAGGCTGCGATCAAATGGTGATGAACTCTGAAATCATGATGGGTATTGTACAAGTAAACAATCTTAGCTAACTTGGTTTTCTTGTCAGGGCTCAACAAGCTTCAGTTGGTCGAGGGGATTTACCACGGCTGGTGGGCATGACATAGATCCCTCAGGGCCATGTGGTGGCTGTAAGGGTTCTGATGTCATAGGTCGATCAAGGGCCGGGGCCTTCGTCCTGTAGCGACGCCTCGGAGGCTCCATACCTGACATGTCATGTACCCCAAGATAAGAAATGGACTGTAGCAACATAGAACAATTATCACTCCAAAACTTGTTTGCAAACCCTTGGTGTGTAAAAGGTAACCATTCTCCATGATAGGCCAGCATTCCATGAGGAATTAAATCCCATGAGTTGTAAAATCATGGAACAATAAATGACACATTTCCAAAATGCGGCAACCACCAAAGAGTTAAATTCTGATGAATATAGTTCAAGAAGCTAGCACCAGTTTGAGACTCTTTCACATGATCGGTATCCACCACGGGGGGATGCACAACCTCCTCCACTGGCCCTTCTAAGGTTGGATCCACACACACCATTGCCATTGGTGGGGAAACCAAACTTGTTGGTTGGACATGATCCACCACATGTGCTGGTGGCTCCACGACTTGCAGTGTAGATTCAACCACATCACCACCTTCCATCTCATCACAGTCATGCACTGGTTCAGCTTGCCCAACATCTTCTTCCAAGACATGCGCGTAGACTTCCCGAGGGAAACGCGCCTGCAGATAGCGGTGTTTATACACTGCACTATCTATTTTTATATAAATAAAAACATATCATCCATCCATCCATCCATCCATCATCATCCATCCATCCATCCTTCCATCCATCCATCCATTCATACACCCCTCCATACATCGTTCATCCAGAAGTACACCCATCCATACATCCAGTATTGCCATATGTATTTGTTCCTTATGCGTTATGTTTTGAAACTGTTCACCATATGTTGAAATGTTTACATATACAGACAGAACCAGCTTATATATATATACAGCCCAATGGTGATGTGCGATTAGTTCAAGCTTGTAGCAACGAATGATTCGAATGATTTGTAAACAAGACACATTTGGTGCCTTGTCCATTGTAAATAGAAATGAACAAAATGTGAAACAGTTTTCAGGCCATGCCTCAACTCGTTCCAACAGGTCTTGGCTACAGGCAGTGCAAGGATCCAGCCTTGGTTGCAACTTCATAGCTATATATGTATAGGTATATTTATAGATAGATAGATAGATAGACAGATAGATAGATAAATAGATAGACAGATAGATAGATAAATAGATAGATATAGATAGATATAGATAGATATAGATATAGATACAACTACAAATACAGATAGAGATAGATAGATATATAGAAAGATAGATGGATAGATAGATAGATAGATAGATGGAAGGATAGATAGAGAAACATACAAGTAGATAGATAGATAGATAGATAGATATCGATAGATACAGATAGATACAAATAGATAGATACACATAGATACAGACAGATGCAGATAGATGCGGAGAAATACATAGACATATATATATATATACAGATAGAAAGATAGAAAGATAGAAAAACAGATAGATAGACAGCCACCATGTTGCCAAGAAACCCAAGCAGCATCAAGGTTCGGTCAATGACATCGAGAGAAGCTGTCGCAGTGCAAAGCCTCAGAACACCGCTGGGCGTGGAAGGAGAACGGCCAATTCTTTTTGCAATGGCTGGGAAACTTGACACCATTTCAAAATCCACAAGCACAAAATAACATAATAGAATCACTGTTAGTCCAGTAACGGTTCCACATTTTCAGCTGGACTGTTCTCACTTCCAGTCTTGTCTGTGTACAAAGACTGACCATCCAACCCAATTGTAGTAGCCGTTGAAGATGTCGGTGACATTGGGGATGCAACTGGTGTACTGCCCTGACTCCCACTGGATCGCCGTTTGGGTTTGTGCTTTGAAGATGCAAGCTCTTTGAGATAGGTGATCTCGGCATGCCTTCCCTTATCATGCCTCCCTGACGAGTTGCGAATGTAGCTCAAAAGTAACTTGAGATTGGTTCCATCTTTCAAGGCATTGTCTCTACGGGTATTCTCCTTCATAGGATTGGCACTTGGTTTTCCCAGGACGGTATGACCAAGCATTTCATCAAGATGCAACACTGCATCACCCAACAAATACCCTAATGGGTCATGCTCTGCAGGGTATGCATGCAGCAACGCCTCACAAATCTTTGCGTGGGTTAAAGCATCCTGGACACATGGTTTCCCTGGAGTTGTGAGATGAATCATCCGACCATTTCCTGCAATTTTAGTGGGGTCCATGTGGTGGCACAAGCTCTTAGCTATGTCACTAGCTATAGTCTTTCCACTCCACCAAGACTTCCAAGATGCCAACGATTTAAAGGGCAACCCTGTAGCCACAGCCATGGCCCAATCAATCCTAGATCACCTGTTTTCAAGCCAAATGCTGCCGGCTTCCAAGGTGAAACCCACGAGTGGAACGCTGGGTGATGGAACGGGTGGATTGGCCGACTGCCCTACGAATAAATAAATAAATAAATATAGAATATTATGTTATGTTACAATATATGTATGTTTTATTTCATTACAGTATATATATAGTATAATTTGTATGTTGTATTGTATTAAATTGTATATGGTAAATAAATACAATGTTATACTATGTTATCGCAAATTATATATATACACTGGATATTGTATATAAAATAGGTGGACTTTCCTGTGGATTGGTTGATCCACCAGGAATGATATTGGGATATATTTGCATCACCTGTGGACACCCAAAAAATAAATAATGTCTTGTGATGTACTGGGAATATGTTGATTCGGGGCTGTACTTTGTAGCGAAATACAAGTTAAATGGATATATATATATATATATAAATGGGTTTATCACTGTTGTAGGAGATATCGGAAGGAACCCTGTTTGATATCGATTTCTAAACGTTCAAACATTCCAAAAAGATAGCCCTGATGGCAAAACAATATCCCAAATGGAAAGCAACATGTTTGTACACATTGACCTCTTGAAATTCCACATATTCTCAGACATAGTATATATATATATATATTGCTGGTCCCGGTGGTAGCCACACAGCATGCCCATCCCAATGGGCACCTCGCCATTTTCATGGAGGCACAGCCCAAATTAGAAGCGGCCGCTTGCATGTAGCGCATAAGTCGAATGCTGGAAGTGAGCATGCAAGGTATACGGAAGACATATATACAGGTATTAAACTCATATATTGCACATGCCAGTGAGAAAGGATCTCCGCAAGGTCTACTTGGTTTATGCTAACAACTTTGCTTCCTATAAACGCTGACAGAATCTGCCTGGATCAGAAGCCGCCGGACGAAGCAGCGAATGTAGGTGCCATGCACTGTTTAAACCTTTTGCTAAATGGATTTTGTTCACCTTCCAGTTGTTTAAAAAAACAATCATCAAAACAAACGTTGTGAGTCATTGGGCTATACAGTGATACCGTTACAACTGGAAACAAGCACATCAAGACCTTGCTCGCTTATTGGTAGTGGAGCCTAGTGGATTGTATATATATATATATGCCCTCCAAGGGGGCTTATACCCCAATTCTCACACATGTAGCGTGTGATTGTTGATAAAAAACAACAGAAAGAAGGGACACACTAGCACATGTGTAAGCACATGTATATACAACAGTTATTGATAACAACTGTATGTATTCATACAGTGTTTTTTTCCCTCAGTTGGCATCGCTGCCCCGAAAGGTCTCTGAGCATATCTACATGCTTGCTAAAGGCAATGTTTAACACACATAGATACATTGATCTTGCGGGTCTTGTACATCTTGGACACAGAAGGAAGCTCTTGGGTTTCCACACTGAATGAGTTTTTATAGTTGTTCGAGTCGTTGATGGAGAAGCATTAACAACTTTAGAGGCTAAAGTAACTATGGTCTCGGAGCCTGCTGGGAGGATGTCGATCATCGCGCCTGATGAAGGTCCTTTCACAGCCATGACTTGACTCATTCCTATAGTGAAGTTGGTAAACCTTAGTGACTGCTTGGCTTGCTAAATGTGGTAAAGCCAGTTTTTACCACTTAAGGTGGGTTGGTATTCACATGTCACCCTCAAATATGGTGGTTTCTCATTGCGACCACATTACCATGTAATATAATCACCCATGTTTTTTTTTTCAGAGGATCTATAAGGCAAATGAGCAGTGTTTGAAGCCCCGGTTGGTTGATGATGATATAATATGATAGAAAATACCCACCAAATCTAACCAATATAATATTTTGGGGATTCTCACAGTCCACGAACGGGGGAATCCCGAAAAAAAATCCAAGCAGTATTGGCCCGAAATACCAGTCATAAGGGCTTATAATCCCACAAAAATGGAATGTATAATCATGTATAATAGTTGAAATATATCGACCCCTGAGCCCCGCCATGTATAGCATGTGCAGGTAGGTCTAGTGTAGGCAGAATGTAGCTATGAGTACCAACATAATTCGGATTAGCTACGAATCCCAATTTAGTCCAACCAGTTACTTCTGATGCTTAATGTACAGAGTATCGTAACACACCTTACTAGAAGCGTTTGTAGGTGTATTTAGCGTAGCCAAGTTAGAGCCGGATACCCCTAACCTAACAATCACCAGGTCAGGGTCGTATGCCGTCGACGCATGGCTCAAGCGCCCTACTTGAAAAGGGCGTTTGGTTTTTCTCAATGGGTGGGTTACTGGAGGATCTGGTTTGTTCTGTTCGGTTCCCCCTTTTGAATGGTTATCAGCCGTAGGTGCTTTTGGGAAGTCTAATCCTCCGGTAACTTGGTTTAGGCCCCTGGTTTTCCGCACTTCCGTCACTGACCGTGCATGCCCTCAGATAGTTCCGAGAGGGTCGCTGCTGATTACAGCGCGACGCCGGAAACACCAGTAGAAGGAGCCAACGCTCTAGGGGAAGCAGAAGGTGTCGAGGATTTTAATCCACCAACTGCTGAACTGGGCGCCGCGGCCTCCCGAAACTGGGCGGATCTATCTGAGGATATTTTGTCGCCCGCGCCGCCTTTTGGTGAGGCACCCACTTCTGCAGATCGAGCCCAAGGACATCTGGCAGACGTGAAGGAAGAGCTACATCAGGAGACATCAAGCTCGGGTGTTGTGCCTTCAACATTTTTCTTGCCTGACGGGGTCGCTGACGAAAACGTCGCGACGGATTTTGCAAACCAAGCTTTTGACCCTGCCACAGTATCGAACATCCCCGAAGAAGTTCTTTCAGAGGCTGCCTTTACAGACTCAGGTCCAGTGGGGGAAGAAGGTCAGAACCGTCTTGCTTTTCCGTCGATCCTGTCAGAACAAGCGCAAGTTGAAGCAGCCGACAATCTTTCAGTGGAGGTCGCTGGTGGTAATACCGCGACGGACGAGGTTTCTGGTGAAATAACTTTTTCTGAAGTTTCTGGATTGGAAGGCGCCAATAACAGTCTGGAGCTTATCAAGCAGGAAGAAGATCAACAGACACTCGGTCCAGCCTCTACTGAAGCCGTCATTGAAGCGGCCAATCAAACTGAAGGTACTCCGACAACCAACTTAGGTGAAGACGCAGTTGTTGCAGCCGTTGTCAAAGCTGAAGTTGACCCCAAGAGTCCTGAAGCTGACACAACCAAAGCTGTCGCATCCGTCCATCCTGAGACCCAAAACTCAGGTCTTAGTGTAGAGCCAGTTGCAGTAGGATCCCAAGAAGCATCCGAACCAGCCTGTGCATCCGCTAAGCCTGAGGTCGTAGACGCAGCCGGTGTCGCGACTGAA
>Ga0126342_10020109_pt1 | contig 11260 bp, 12 predicted proteins | sample Cyp1metagenome_FD_92528 | JGI IMG/M metagenome (GOLD analysis project Ga0126342, IMG submission 92528) | Coral microbial communities from Lord Howe Island, Old Settlement Bay, Australia - Cyphastrea 1 metagenome | ecosystem: Host-associated > Invertebrates > Cnidaria > Coral ...
CCTGGAACTGCACTTCCAGATAGGAAGGAGGACAGTCAGGTGGACGGGGTGATACTGGTAGTTTGCTTGCCTGAAGATAGACGCAGTTTATATGATGATACAGATTGATTATATGGTGATGGGACTTGACGTAATTTATGTGGTAGCTTGATGACATTTCAATGTAATCTTCTGTAAAATGGGGACGGTTCAGAATTTAAACCTTATATTGGACCACACTATTACCTCCAGTAAATCAACATAGACCCTGCCAGATAGGGGTTGGAAGATTAGTTTCCATTAAACATTGATAAAACTTGGTTATTTTCAGGGTCTATGTTTATTTACCAGAGGATAACCATCCAATGATTGAGGTACCCAATTGTGACACCCAAATGGATACAGAACTGCGAAGAGCTGTCCCAGTCCCCCAGTCCCCCTGGTCTGAGGTGACACGGTCTTGGCACCAGCAGCCAAGGCGGGTGATGGACACCGAAAAACGGACGTTTTGTTTCGCTTTCCCAAGTCATGGGTACCCCAAGCTCGCTGGATGGTTTCCTGGAAAATCCGAAAATCACATGGATTATCACTGATGGAAGCCCCTTTTTAGGACATCTTCAGAAATGTCGTTGATTTTCAACGGTTGTTTCGTTGTGATCGAAGATTCCCATCTATCACTGTTTTTTTCCTCCTTATTTATAAGTTTCCCACATTTGCTGCTTGTGTCGCTGTATGTTGTTGGTCAAAGCCATACTCTGCTGGTTGAACGTGTGATGTTTGCACAACGACTTGCGCAATGCTTATCCAATTGTTTCTGGTATAAATCCCAAAGCCAGGTCAGTAACGGCAATCCTCATGTGTTTTTTTCAAATCTACCCTCTGGTAAACTAACATAGCTATTGAAAATGGTCATTTATAGTTGATTTACCCATTGAATATGGTGATTTTCCATAGCTATGTTAAATTACCAGAGGGTCACCCAACATCGTTTCTCGAAAACTTCCGTATTGAATTCTAATTTGCGAGGCCGACGTTTCGATTCCAACCCGAATACGCTGAAATTGAGAGACATGGTGACATTTAATTCGTTTGTGCCCAGTTGGCAAGTTGCTAGAGACAAACTATCAGAAACTCATCTATAGCTACAATGTGGGCCCCCCAGTTATAAGTTGCTTTATAAACCCAATTAACTATTTATTTGCGTATCATAAACCATAGTTATTGACTTCAATTTCTATGTTTTAACTATAGTTGACCAATTAACTATGGTTATTGAATAAACCCAAGTTGTTTAACTATGGGTTTTTAACTATAATATTGGTTAATTGGGTTATACCATTTCTATTTCAATTTCAAGAACCCAATTGACTTGTTTCAATAACCATTTTCTATTTCTATAAATACCATTTCTATTTATGGTAATATCATTTCTATACCCAATAAGTTGTTGGGGATGACTATGCTCAACCAGTCAGTTGATGTCAACTGACTTGGCCACAGGAGTTGACGTCCCGGCGAGTGTTGGTCCTGTTGGAACGTGTGATGCAGCTCACCATGACGCTGGTGGAGGGGAACGTGCTGCCTCCGCCGCGTTGAAGCCATCAGACTTGGGGTCAATGGGGATTTCAGGATCCTTTGATATGGAGGTACGTTAGTACCATATTTCTGGCCATATTTTGTGGGGATATTCCCTGAAATTTAGGCCTTATATGGGCCTTATATATGGTAGGTACCTCCAATTTAGGTTCCTGAAATGGCCATCAGACTGGGGAATGTCACACCAGACTTCAACCATACTCTGGATGCTCCAGGTATGAAATATTTACCTACATTTGGGATTTTTTTGGAGTATTGACCATCATTAAAACCATTATTGAACTTTATCAACCATGGTTACCCCCTCTGGTAAACGTTTACATAACTATATTGAAAGATCCACCATTTTTAATGGGAAAATCCACTATTTCTATGGCTATTTTCAATAGCTATGTTAAATTACCAGAGGGTACTCTGGATGAGATCAATTCTGTAAGTAGAAAGGCACTCAAAAGTGTTAGTTCGTATCAAGTAGCATAAGCATGGTTTTCGGCATGGTGCTGGGAAGCAATGAAGATCATTTTTGTGTCTATATCGTTAACGATTTTGTTAGCAACAAAAAGATGCAACGGACTCAGAACTGTGATTCCAGAACTGGGCATTGAGGCAGAGAATTCATGATCGACACGGAAATGTGCTGTCATGGGATTTCTCTCATAGTCGCACAGTGGTGCCCAAGTTCGGGTTTTGCGAAGTTGGTTTCTATATATCTCCAATCACTGTTGGGTTCATGGTAATGTCAACCCCAGATTAATAAACCCTAGGCTGGTTAATTGGGGGGTGCCATTTCAGTAGAAATTTATTGCAATTTGGGAGAACCACCACAATTGATCAGCCAGGGTTTATTAATCCGGGGTTGACATTAGATTAATTTCTATTGGTGCCCCAGCTCGTTAGCTAAGTTGGTTTTATAACTCCAATAACTTGGGTTTATGGTAGATATACCTATACTTAATGGGGGTTATAAACCACCTTGGCCATCACTTGGGGGGCACCACCGAGAGAACAAGATGATATCACTATCGTCCCTTGTTGGCCGTTTTATGTACCTATACCGGAGGTACTGTACCATACAAAAACAATATTATTTTTTGGAGGTATTACCAGGAGATATCTCCCCTTACGAGCCCTTGGACCATAATGGATCCTATATATGTGGTAGGTAGGCACCTCCAATTTTTAGGTTCCTGAAATGGACACTGGTCCTGCATCCTGCGACATGTTGGGCTTCCAGCCGTTGAGGGTTGCTGAAATTTGCGCCATGCAGATGTCTTGTGATGGCCGTGATGGCTATGAATTATTGAACGCAAAACGCTTCCTTAGTGTAATTGGTTCAATAGTTAATCTTAAGTTAATATGGGGATGGCTCAAAACCTATATGATTACCATATTTGGTGGAATAACATGGAATAAGCATCCGTGAGCCAGGGATTTGTTTGGGTACCATCCGGGTACCAGGGTTTCGACCCACAACCATATAGCTCTCCTACCCAGCCCCGCATGGAAACGCAATTTGCATCCTTCCTGATGTGTGCTTGATGTTACTTTAAAGGAATTTGCCTTTGTGAAACAGTTGAAACTTCAACATCTTTGTTATCTTGAGACACCTTTAAACAAATCCATTTGGATCTTTCAACTGTTGTTTAACTTACAGGAAGTGATATCTCACCCAACTGGGATCTTTTGATCGCCACTTTCGCCATGGTTTCTCAGGAGACTGGTGGGATGGGACGTACTCAATGACTGTACCTATAGCTATCCCATTAGTGCTCCATGGTGCGGTCATATTTAGCTACATCACTGGGGTAATATTTTTGGGGTACATGTTAGTAAATATGCCATACATTCAGCATATGGATGCATATGGGCTATACCCAAATGACATCAAATGACAGTGTCACATGTCGAAATGGCATACTTTCGCTCCAAAAACGTTGGAAAGCCACCGGCTAAAGCCGTCTTTTTCCAGCCCTTTTTTTGCAACTAGTCCACCTGTTCAAGAGAACCTATTATCTTTTGAGGCGCTTTTGTGTTGGTTTTTCTCAGCTATTCTCAGCTTGGATACTGGCTTCCTACTCCAGGACCATGCTTGGCGCTCGAGGCAGTTTTCAAGATCGCTATGAGAAGATCAAGCTTCTGGGAGAAGGGGCCTTCGGCTTCTCGGTTGCATCTGGATTGCTGATTGTTGTTGTTGTTGATGATGATGTTGTTGTTGTTGATGATGATGATGATAGTATCTTGTTTCGCTGAAATTGGATGAGAGTTGATTTGCACTTGTTGAAGCCAAAGACGCGAAACTCGAAGACCTTGAGCAGCGACCTGGGTGTGTCTTAACATTATGTCTTAACCAGACGAGGTCGTGCGTGCCAGTTAGGTTTGTTGGTGTACAACCTCCATCCAAATGTAGTTACAATTTTGATATGTTATAATATCTACACGCCCAAAGACTTATTGGAGTTGCTGTGTTTGGTACCTTTTTTTCTATCGGGCACCACCTTGTTCACGACTGCGTAGGATCCTGTTGTTGCATTGTTTTCTTTTTCGATCCAGTGGTGAATGGGGGGAGCGGTTGAGGGAGCGGTTTGGATATCCATATCATTCCATATTCCCTATCTCATGAGCCAACGAGCTACTAATTCTTTCCCAGCCACATATGGATGGGTTTAGAAAGTTCGAACCAGGCTTTGCCACTCCTCTTACCTCCCCCATTTGCGTTGGTGAACCGTGGCAGGTGAAGCACCCATTCTTATCGTCCTGTTTGTTGCTAGGAGTCAGATTTCAGAGGTGCATCACACCATGGCTACCATTTTTGTTGGTTATTTGACATTGCCATAGCCTTAGCTATTGAAAAATATTCGGTGAACTCATGAACTACCCTCTGGTAAACGTTTACATATAGCTATGGACAATCAGCCTTTTAAAGATTTTAATAGCTAAATCATCTATAAATGGCCCATTTATAGATGTTAATTAACCAGAGGCTACATCTATGTGTGGATTGTTGTAGCTATGTCCCCATTTCTTTGGACGGCCCAAAAAACTGCCAAAAACCACTCCAGGCGCTGCGTATCTGGTTCGACCGAAGGAGGGGCGGGAAGTGTAACTCCCTGGGTCAGGTGGAGTACCTATGAAAAATGGACAAAAGTTCCAGTCGCCATGGGTATATTATCCAAATGTTCGAGGACTTGGAGGGTCCAAATATGTATCATAAACATGTGTGAATCAAGAATCATTGAACATTTCGAGCGGTAAACCGCTAAACCTTCATTTACGAGGTTGAATGGATGTGTTTCTTGCCATGAATCCAGGATTACAGCCCAAATTACAGCCATCTTGAGAGTTCAGTCTCCAAAACGAGAAATCGTGGAAAGATGCAGCGAGTATTCGAGTTGTTGAGCAGTTGTCAAGAGCCCCTGGTTCTTGAACTGATTTACATTAGGAATCATTCCGAAGCCTCAACCAATCAGATCAATCAGTCGTGTGGAAGGTCACAAGAAGTTGTCCGAAACTGCTCATTTTTTTCGATGTGCATGACATTTCTCAGACATTTCGTCCGTTTCCCGTTTCGATTCCCTCGCCGGCCGCGATGGCATCGCTGGATATCGCTGGGACCCCTCGGTATCCTCGCTCCAACAGGATGAGCGACACCTCCAAGTGGCGAAGGAAATTCGCATGCCGGGCCCTTGGGATCGTTTCAGAATTCATCACGTTGATTCAAAGGCAGCCGCGGAGAAAGTTTGAAGAAACTTAATATACTACACAGTGATACACAGTGTGTTTTTTGTTGGTGTGAATCATATGTTTTTGAAGGTTTCAGATGGATTAATTAAATGTAGATCATTGTGCCTTGCTTTCTCCGGGGATGTGTCAAATAGCTTCGCTGCTGCTTGCACCCAGTTCCCATCTCACAGACAAGCAGCGCGAGGCACATGATTTGGTGGAGGGCTTGCTAATGCGGAAAAAAAACAATAATTTGTGGGATACTTACTGGGAGTCTCCTCCAAGAATAGGGATATGAATGGGATAGATAATAGACAAATTTATATAATCAAATTTATGAGTATAGGATTTTAATGTATAATCTCATGGACTTATATTCCGATGGGATATACGATATATGGATAGTGGGACAATCATGGGATAATATGGGCTATAACACTGCCATGGATTCCCATTGCCAATGGAAGATGACCCCCAGTCATGGTTGTTGGTTTATAAACCATTAGAACCTCCATTGGCTATACTTATATCTACCATAAACCATAGTTGTTTCGCCACTTAGAAGGCAACTGAACGCTATATTGGGGTCCCCATCCTGTAGACCTCATCGAAAATATTAGGTTACACGTTTTACTTATCTTAGCAGCCCAGTTGTAGACGGGAATAAACCTACCAAACCGGTGAGAATTCGTGGGATGATGTTCTCCAAGTATTGGAGGTACATTTACAGTAAAACAAAACAGCTGATGAGTTATAGGGGGGTATCATAATGGTTGATAGTAGTGAATAGTGTTGAAACTGGTTCATAATGGTTAATAATCATAAATCACCGAGATATACTGATATACTGTATCCGTTTATTATAATTAGTGGATTCTGGATTTACCAACCATAGTGGGAGATTAATGCTGATATTTCATGGTTTATAACTAACCAACTGTCAGCAATACCATCCCCCATTCAATTCGTATCAAACACTCCCTAAATATCTAAATGGTCCCAGATAAGTGGTTTCATCCCCGACTATAAACCTTGGTTTCGTTTGGGTGTGGTGAATACTGTTGAATATCCCCCGTAGGGGTTACGTTACGAGGGATCCAACATCCAATAGAGATTATGGATTATCAAGCTCCATTGCGACAATCCTTCTTTACAACCGTTATATTGATGAAATGTCCAAGAGTGTTTTTTTGTTTCTCTAAGCACTGCTATAACTTTTTGAGTAAATTCCAAACACCGACCTTCTACTCACTTGAGTTTTCCCTGTGTTTAGGAACCCTAGCAGCCCGGTTTATTCTCAGCTTGACTCCCCTGATTTGCCTGATGCCTTGAAGGTGACAACCAGTGCGACCACTTCCTGCATTTTCATGTTTGAATGTGGATGAGACGGTAAAACACACAACTTTCAATCCCATTTACATGGGTCAGTTACCTCCACTTTTTGCCTAAGATGTTCTTGAATCCATGGAATTTTATGTTTCGATTCAGTTGGGAATTTCATCATCCCAACTGACGAACTCATATGTTTCAGAGGGTGTGGTTCAACCACCAACCAGGAATCGTTCAGAGCTCGATGTTCTTCAAAGATCCCATAAAATGTTACCATTTCGATGTTTAGCCATTGAAATGTCATTGGATGTTACATCCCATGGTTTTCACGCCCAAAACTCCTCCCAACTCGTTCACCAATTTCACCGTACCCTTGGTTTCTGTCAAGGGAGCCATCGCTGAGTCGGAGGTTCTGAGAATGTTGAAACATCCGTGGCTTGGAACAACGGTGTCGTTTTGTCAGTCGTGGTTTGAAACAACGAAGATTCAGAAAAGAATGGTAAGATTATAACATATAGTTGTATAACTGTAAACTATAGGTTAACCTAGATTAATTAGGTAACTATAGTATAGACCATAGACTATAGGTAACTAGCATCACAATCTGTGAATGTCTTTTCTATGCTATTGATAAGTATGGGATAATCATACTACGTGGTGAATGACGTTTTCGTTGATCTGCGATGGGGGATATTCTTCACAGAATCCAGGGCAGCTTGGCACAAGATACTCCGAATCCATATCGAATCCTCATAAATCTTGGTGCTAAAGCTAGGGAATGGGGCAATAATAGCAGGTTGGTGGTTTGGAACCATGGAATTTTATGACTTTCCATTCAGTTGGGAATAATCATCATCTCAACTGACGAACTCCATCATTTTTCAGAAGAGGTACCCTCTGGTGATTTAACATGACTATGGAAAATCACCATTTTTACTGGGAAAATCCACTATAAATGGCCATTTTCAATAGCTACGTTAAATTACCAGAGGGTAGGTCAACCACCAAGCAGATAGCCATTTTTGGCCACTCATCCCGTTCCCACATTTCGCTACTAAGCACCGGAGTCATACGGCCAGGAACATTATCGCCTACATCAACTCCTTTTTGGAGGGCCCAAGGATGTTTGGGCTCTCAGAGGGCCATGTTACCATATTTTACCTATGGAAATCTAGGGCTTGCAATGTGTAGATTATGTAGATTCAAGGGAAGCATGAAACAATTTTCCAGTTTTTGTTGTTGCCATACAGACACGTGGGGGTTTTCTTGTAGCCGTTTTCAGTGGGCCAGTTCAGCGACTGGAAAATTCGAGGTGACCCACCCAACACATTGTTGGTTGGTTCAATGATGTTTCATGTTGCATCCTATTTGTGATGAGAATCAAAATTCACGCACAGATTTTTCAAGTGGAAGTCCGCTGCTTCATCATCATTTCCTCTGAAATGAGGTAAATCCTCGATTTTCAGATACCCGTTATTCATTGACATCTTTGATATGCAAACTATCTATTTCCATTTCTTCGGTTTAAGTGTTACCCTCTGGTTATTTAACATAGCCATAGATGGTCCATAGAAATGTTACAGAACTTAGTAGCATGGTGGATCTTTCCATGGCGAACTGTTAGTCATAACCAGAGGGTACTTGTAAATGGTTCATCAGAAGTTTCATCAGAAGTTTCTGGTGGAATCTCATGATCTCTTCCATGATTAATCTATAGTTTATCTAATTAATCCTGTCTGGTTGGTGGTTTGGAACATGGTTTTTTTCCATTCAGTTGGGAATGGAATAATCATCCTGGAGCCATGGAATATTATGACTTTCCATATATTGGGAATAGTCATCATCCCAACTGACGAACTCCATTATTTTTCAGAGGGTGTGGTTCAACCACCAACCAGTTATCCAAGGTTAATCCGTTTTTTTAACACCATTCAGGTACATCATCATGGAGTACGCCAATGGTGGTGATTTGGGCATCAAGATCAAGGCCCATCGGCCCCAGATTTTTGTTGACTAAGCTCCGCTTGGGGGTTCATAGGTTACCCATGGTTGTCCATGTTGGATTACTTAAATTGTCCTTTGTTGTGAACCCAGATATTAATTTTGTCGCTTAAGTTCTTCGTGTTGGGTTCACAACTCCAATCACTGGTTGTGTGAAGTGCATGGTAGATTCATCTTGAACAAGTCTGACCATGGGGACATACGTCAACTTGGCCAGGGGGGTTTTCCCACCTTGTCAGTTGTCAGGGGTTACAATCGTCAGATCAAGCTTGGTGGCCGCGATTCTGGAAATGCCTGGAATTCATGGATGGTTCAAGTAGTTTGAGTGAAGGGAAACAAAGGGAACATCCACATTTAGTATCATTTAGTATAAATTAATGCTGCAAGTGAGTGCAAGATCCTGTTTCCAACATTTTCCGAGAAAATGTTTTTGTTCACCCCAGTGTTGGGGGTCAGGCTCTGGAACAGTGGTACCATGTGGTACCTGATAGGGGTATGATCCACGGGGATATCACCGATGTCCTGTGAATGGCCCTTCGGAAGACAGGAACGGAAGGACACCAACGCTCAGTTCGAGGCGCAACGGCGAACGGACGAACGCGCAAGTTGCCCCAAGTTGCGGAGTTTTTGAAGTCATCAACCATGGTTTTTGGATGTTTTTTGGGGATATAGTAATCATTAGTAATCCCCAAAAGAAAGAAATGGTGATTGATCACTGTTTGAGCTCATGGGAAATTACCCTCTGGTAAACGTTTACATAAGGTTGGAAAATCACAATGTTTCATGGGTAAATCCACTATAAATGGCAATTTTCAATAGCAAACTGTTAGTTTACCAGAGGGTAACTTTATACTTGATGGGGTGTGTAACCCAACTCATGACCGGGGGGCCCTCACCTTGTATTTGTCACGTTAGACCATCCCAATTGATTCAGGAGATTCACCTGAAGATATATGTATCAGCCGGAAACAGCCGTTTCCCTGGATTTTCGGATTGATGTTGTGTATTTCCCCATTGGTGTTCATGCACAATTTCAACGAACCATTTGGGACCATTTGTTGATGGCAGATCCACGTTGAAACGCTGGAAAACATCTTGCTGAAATGTTTCATTCCAGTCTTCGGGAACTGTCCAGTTTCGTTCCTTTCCCCAGTGGGTTTCCTGCTGTCCCGGTGATATTTGGAGGTTCACCCCGCGGATTGTGGTTTTGAACATGGGGCTAGTTCAACCACCGGGATAAGCCATGACCCACTTAAGTTGTTGGTCTCTAGGGAACAAACATAAGAAGGAATCCGATGAATTTGATCCCCAGTTGCCCCAGTTGCCACCACCAGCATTCACATGGATCTCACTGGGATCTTGCCGCAGGAATGGGAGATCATGCGGATCTTCGTTCAGCTGGTCCTTGCCTTGACACACATCCACGCTCGCAAGGCTACGGATCAATGGGATACGCTCGGGACGAGAGTTTTTTTTTCAGAATTCATGCCCATAGGATCCATGTATGCTATATATGGTAACATGGATCCCATCAATATACCCCAGTCATGTTAGCATATATATAATACCCCCCCCAAAAAAAGCAGGATCTGCTGTTACCCTGAGATCCTGTTGAGGATTCTGTGGTAGATACCCGGCCTGGTAAACGTTTACAGTTTGCTATTGAAAATGGCCATTGATTTATAGTGAGTTTTCCCATTAAACATGGTGGATGTTTTCATATGTTTTCCATAGTTATGTTAGTTTACCAGAGGATATCCAAATTTGCCATCTCTCGGTTAGTATAACCGTCATGGGCCCATATATTGGGCCCCACGGGCTCTTCGGATTAGTGATGGCCCCAGTTAGTTGCGACGTCACTAATCCGTCCGCTCCATTGTGACTGGCTGAAAAAATATGAAAAAATCTGGTACCCCATGGTACCCCTCAATTCTCCCAAGAAAATCCACCAAAAACCATGGCTAGTCATGCTGCTAATCATAAGTCTTCAGTAAAATGCTTATCAGTAATTCAGTATACCAAAAACCTCGGACATATTCATAGTGATGACATGACAGACATGACATGATGGTATCCTACCAGATGTAGCTGAATTTGCAACCCCAGTTAGGTTCATTCAGGGCCTTGAAGAGGCTCTATTAATATGACATATTGGGGGAAGGGGTCAATTTGATACCCCCAGTTTCTGATTGTAGTTGAAGACTGTTGATGCGCGTGGGGCACATTGGCGCCATCTCATTCCCTGAGAATCGAGGTCGGCCATATAGATCAAAAATAACAATGTAGTCAAAATACGGCCACATCTACGTTAACGCTTGATTTTGGTGACATTTGTTGGAATCTGTTGGAAATCCACCGGATTTTGTCGGAAATCGATGAGAAAACGCAGACATCCTTTGTTTCGAAGATGCGCATGCGAGTTGATCATGGCCATATGTAGTTCAAAATCGTGACAAATCGTGACATTGCCACTTAAAATTATGACATTTGTCGAAAATACCGTGACAAAACGTGATGAACCGTGATCTCTTCAGGATTGACCCCTCATCTTATATCAGCCCCTGTTACTTTTCGCTCGTGCTCACCGCATTTTACGGTAAAATTATGGTTCCCGCAAATGTTGCCAAATTTTGGC
>Ga0126342_10020110_pt1 | contig 11260 bp, 10 predicted proteins | sample Cyp1metagenome_FD_92528 | JGI IMG/M metagenome (GOLD analysis project Ga0126342, IMG submission 92528) | Coral microbial communities from Lord Howe Island, Old Settlement Bay, Australia - Cyphastrea 1 metagenome | ecosystem: Host-associated > Invertebrates > Cnidaria > Coral ...
ATATATATATATATATATGTTAGTTATTAATATATCATATCACCATGTAATATCGAAAGCTCCTTATGCATTCTAAATCGCCAACAGCTAATTTCTCACCGGACAACTCCTCCTCGGGACTCGGGATCAGGTTCCTTTGGCGTACATCATGACGCCGGCCGCCAAAGCCACGATTGCGCAGCTTAGCAGCGGAATCGATCAAGAATGAGTCTCTAAGACATCGGGGTTTTCCCCAACCATCCCCAACCACAATGGGGGTTTAACCACCAAATATGGGGATATGCCATGTTATGGCTTTCGACATGTTTTTGTTCACCAATAAAAACCTCAAAAAAACATGGTGTGAACATGTGTGAAACAAGGGATTTCATGTGGTTTCTGTGTACCTTTTGCGTGGCTGGTGGTTTGAAATCTGCTTGTTTTATCAATTGGAATCATATTTGACTGGCATATTTTCAGGATGTGTCTTACCACTGGTACTGGGTACCTGCCCTAAGGCGTATCGACCCACAAAAAGGCGTATCAATAACCTGTGGTCTATGGGGAAAGCTATGTAGGAAGCAAACATGTGATTGTTATTGTAGCAAGGAATGTGTTGTGGCCTTGCAGGAGCGGTTCGAGTGTGAAGCAATTAATCACTGTGTTTGTTGCTGTTTCCGTTGGTGAAACGATGTATTTTAGGTGATGCTGGTTGAATTCTTGCAGAAGATGGTATTAATTTAGGACCCCCATTTGGAAAAGATGTTGAAGAATCACTGCATCCTACTTTGAGGGTTCATTCTCTTCTTAGCACGGTTTCCGTTTCATCCACAGCTGGTACCGTGCACCGACTGTGCATTGTGTCAAGGGCTTTGGACGACCATTGATTTTTCCCATTGTCTAGCCCGTTTTGGGCCCAAGTATGAACAATCTCGAAGAGAGAGCTGCAGTGAGAAAGCGGTTGAATCTTGGAGGTGTGGCATGGAATGTTTTGTTTCGTAAAGCCACAAAACTAGGCAATCTATAGCAATCTATGGATGAAACCACTGCTGTTTTCTTGGGCTTCTGCCTTGAAGCTTCCTACCGCGACCCTCTCAGGTCCTTTCTCTCGGTTTTCCTGATCACTGGCATCGGCTGCGACGTGGTGTGCGGCGCTTAACCTTGGCTTGCAGACATGATACGTAGTATTACATATGTTATACCAAACAGAAAGCATATATGTTATGCTGCATGTACCCAGTAGAATATGATAGAATATGATAGAATATGTACACATGCGAATTTAGATGTGTTCTTTAGCATGATTATATTATATTATACACATGATCATAATCATATGTCTATCATGTATGTGTATATTATATATACACATGCAATTGAACAAACTAAGTCGTGTGCATGTTTTTTGTTATTATTGAATATATGTTTATCTACACAGATTCAATATTCTATAGATTATGATTTTTTTGGGGGTTGCACAATTATGTATGTTGTTTTTCTGATTTAAACATGTGCATCAGTTCGTACTGCACATCTATGATTTGATGTTATTAATGATTGAACATGATGTGCAAGTATGTGTAGTGTTCATAGATGGATGTGGCTTCATATGTTTACGTAGCATCCCTTTAGATGGTACGGAACAGGCCATTATAGAATCTGCATCCCGGTTACTAAGTCGGTGTAATATTGTAATCCCGTTGAACATATAGAATTTACAATGCCCCACTATCATACATGAGAATTGGTTAAGCACATACCATTTCCGGGTTGCATCCCCCAAGTGTACTATAGATGATAGAGCCTTCAACCGTATATATATATATATATATATATGCGTGTGTGTTTGACTATTGTATAATTGCAAATATACATATATATTTATATATACATATATATTTATATATACATACATAAATATATACATACGTACACATGTAGTAACATATTATAACATTCAACTACCTTATATATCATGGGGTCGCCATGGATAAGCTGGGAGGTTCAAGAGTGATTTGACCTGGATAAGCCTTGGATAAACAACAAACAGCAAGATATTCTGCATACTCCCCATTTTTTAAAAAATGACCCCTCAGGACCCCAGATCCCCAAAATTTCTAAAAATTAGTAAACATGGTGAACAGACATCGCAATCACTGCAGAAATCCCATTGCCCTTTTGTGGGTTGTGGCTTAAACCAACAATTGCTTTGGATAAGCAATGGATAAGGACGTTCAGCTATCCATGGGGAATCAGACCTTAATAAGGCTTTAAAAGATACAGTAACCCCTTAATATGCTTTAATAAGCGGGCTTAATAAGACCGTTATAGGCCTTAAAAACATTAAAAAACGGGGTTTATCATGTCTCAGCCTTATCGGGAGCATGATAAGCTCAGAACCCCCCAGACCCTCCCCTTGATTCCATGAATATATATATACACTAATTATGTAGTGTCCTTTAATTTTGAAATCCATGACTCCATGACTATAGATATACCGACGCTCTCCACGCCCAGCTTCGTCTTCACCGACTTCTGGGACGGGGGGATCATGGTGAAATTTGGAGACGTTCTACGTTTGATTGTGCCCCAGGTCGTTAGCTCAATTGGTTGAAATCAGCAAAGTAACTAGTTTGATATATATATATATTATATTTAATATAACGTATATATTATACAATATATAGTACATATTATTTTAATATATATATATAATATAATATAATATATATATATATAATATAATTTCTATATTTATATATATATATATATATATCAATAATATATTTAAAATATGTATAATATGTATAATATGTCATATTATATATTTATATTTCATATTATATATATTTACTATTATATATATAGTATATATAATATACATAATATTTTTGAAAAATAATTTTATATATATATATACAATATATCATATATATATATATATATAATAATATCTAATAATGTATCATATATATATTATTATATTCACTATATATATAATATAATATATATAATATAACATATATAAATATAATTTAATATAATATATATATATATATAATATAAATAAATTCATATAATATTCTATATATATATACATACTTTTAATATATATATATACACATAGGATAAACCATAGTTCGTGGAGTTAAAACTGGGATTGAACCACTGGAAATGAACCTAGACTTGAGATAAAATTGAATGACCGTACCATCAAAACCATGTGACTCAATAGAAACAAGGAGCCAAAGAGGTTTCAAGAAGAAAAAACCCAAGTTGTGGATCTTGGTTAATGTTACCCCACCAGTTGTTGTAGTTATAGACAAGCAGAAACCTATCATACAGCACTTGTAATTCCAGATGTTTGTTGGTTCAATCCACTGATGTTGGTGCTTAACCACAGTTTTTTGATGATTAAAGCCGGTGTTTGATGATAAATAAGACATCATAGGAACAGATTTCAATCCAAACGGTTTGGAGTAGCTCACATGCGTCCAGTTTCTTACAACGATTGATTTGCTGTGCAAACACTGGATGGTGACACACATATTCCAAGATGTTTGACCAGTTTGGTAAACCGGCGATGTTTTCTTTGTGACCACATTTTCCAACTATTGCATTTTCCCAATTTCAGAAGGTTTTTTTGTGCGGAAAACTATTCCAATCAGTTTTTCTTGTTCTTGCACTATCCAAGTATATAGACGCGGTTTCGAATGTGGAAAACACTTGCTAAGGATGTTGCAACCAGGTGACAAATTCAACCTGACAATTATATAAAATTGGATAGTTGATCATGTGCTATGACCTAGGACTTTCCATAAGATGGACATGCCTCGCGGTTAGGCTCAGATCGTTTGGGTGGCAAGCGCTAGTGGCTCAAGATTACAGTCTGTACTCCATCAGATGCGTTGTTTCATACCCCATAGGATCCATGTATGCTATCATTATATGGTAACATTTACCATCAATATACCCCCAATGTTAGCAGCTAGCATATATACCATACATGGATCCTATGGGTACTTATTCACTCTGACATAATTTCACGGAGTGATTTTGTGATCCCATTGGAAGCCCATCTCTGAAACGTGCAGGAGCAAGGGCATAAGCTGCCCATGGAATCTCGCGTGATGTGGATGTCAAAGACTCAGTGGCGTGTTTTCAGTGGGATCACCATAGACATGGAGCTACCCTGCTGGATGCTTTACAATGGAAAGTCAATAAGTGGATGATCTAGTTGGTGATTGGAAGGTCAATGTTTACGTTGCTGTTTTTTGTGGTTGATGTTTGATGTAAAGCAACTTCCAGAACAATTCCACCGAGAAGAAGTTTCTTTGAAGGCTAATATGTTGCACGAATGTCCACCGTAGCTGAGGATGAGCACCTCTGGCTTCATGGTATCCCCATTACATCATATTACATCCTTATCAATTTCTTCCTACTACATTTACCTTCTGGTAAATTAACATAGACCCTGAAAATAGCCTGCTAGTCTTAATGAAAACTAATCTTCCAACCCCTATCTGCCAGGGTCTATGTTAATTTACCAGAGGGATATATATATACACATAATGTTAGAGATATTCAATACCACACAAACAAAAAATCCTTTAGGATCTATTGGATCTATGATCTATTCCACTGGGGGTCCATATGTGGAGTATTTGTTTCCAGGAGGGAATTGCTGACCATATTCCCATGACCTCCATGAGATCTCCATCCTCCATGAACTTTGGAATTATCCTAGCTAATAGCAGCTATACACCAACGATTTTGCCACCTTGCCGTACGATTTTCCTATCTTTCCCTACGATTTTCCTATCTTTCCCGATTTTCCCATCTTTCCGCACGATTTTCCCATCTTTTCCTACGATTTTCCCATCTTTCCCTACGATTTTCCCATATTTTCTGGTGGCTGGATTTTTTCCAGCCAGATTGACACCGGAGCGGAGGATTGTCCATGGTGGAGAGAGCTGTTTGGCCACATCCATGACCACTGCGGTGCGGACCGCGGGGATTCGGACCGTTCGACTGGAACGACTGGAATGACTGGAAGATCTTGGAATATCCTATGCTATATATATATATTATATATATTTTATGATATACTGGTTTATATACTCTGGTTGGTGGCTTGGAACATGTTTTATGAATTTCCATATATTGGGAATAATAATCTCAACTGATTAATATTTTTTGGAAGGGTTGAAACCACCAACCAGATACACCAACCAGATATATACTGGTTGGTTTGAAATGTAATCATCCCAACTGACGAAGTCCATGATTTTTCAGAGCAGTAGGTCAACCACCAACCAGCTACCAGAGGGGAACATGTTCCATGCTATGGAATATCGCTGAATCATCTACCATGACTGGGGACGAGTGAAATCCCACCCATCAGTGACATCCGGGATGGTTTATAACTGGGATTACCACATTATACAAAAAACAACACGGTTCATACACTACGGTATCATCTATACACTATTTGACTATAACTAATAACCAGAGTATATAGCTATATAACTATAATGACTATTATGATATAAATATAATCACTAGAATTGATTTGATTTATGTTTTTTTGGTGCCAGTGCCCCGTCGTCTTCGCTGAGTTGAGCTTCTTCGCGAACTTGGCCAGCGCCCTGCAACCTCTCCGGGAATTCGGGACGGGATTTCCCGCGTCTGGCAGCGACGCCGTGACGTGCGTTGTGGGGACTGGTTGTGTACTGCTGGGGACTGGTTGTTACCTTATCTGATTGGTGGTTTGGAACATGACTTTTATGACTTTCCTTATATTTGGAATAGTCATCCCAGCTGACTTTCATATTTTTCGGAGGGGTAGGTCAATCACCAACCAGTTATAGAGACAATCTTGGGAAGATATTGGGATATAATCTTGAACATAGATATGGAACATGGACTGTGTTTTTCGTTGATCAGTTAGTAGAGATGGACGGAGAATTCCTGGAGGATTGGGAATCGTGGGGTGCGGCGCCCATCCTGGCTTGAGGCTCAAAGTAGCCGTATCGTCAGCGTTTAGTGATGCATCATTCATGTTTGGCTTACCTTGCTTACCCTGTAGATATTCCAGCAGCTTACACCAGAAATTGCCACTTCCAGAGGACAATCCTTCTTGTGCGATCTTGGCCAACCCCAAACCGCGTTTTTCCTGCACTGTGCCTTGATGTTGGCAATCAGCATAGCTTGCTATGAAGAAAAAAACTTGCACAGTAGATATGGTATGGGTAGGTAACCCCTCAAGTTTCAGCAATTCTAATAGAAAACAAAGAAAACAATGATGAGAATCCTTAGGAATTGGCGGTGGCCCATGCTTGGGCAAACAGTTTTGATGTAGATATTTCTTTGACTTCAAGGCTCGGCACTAATCCTATGTAGCTTGACCACGGCACATCTTTTTTTGGAATTTGAACAAATCCAAGTGAGTAATATGATAATATGCAAAACCCTCTGTTGGTTGATGATTAGTTCTGGTGGTATTCTATCCAATAATGGATTATCAGAATCCAGGAACTAGGAGGTCCATTTTTCACAACTACACCTGAGGGGAACTATAGGATATGCGCCGTAAACAAACTGACAGTGTTTTTTTGTAACTCTAGTATCCAGTACAGTTCACCTCAATATTCGCTATAGCCATATTTTGAGGACTTTGATATATCCGTATTACAAAGCCCGTACATGGAGATTGTATATGGATATTTATATGGTAGGTACCTCCAAAGCCTATTCAACGTGGCATGGACCTCACTGGAAGCCCACTCCACGGCTGGCACGCTCCGCGGCCACCACCGCGGAACAGCAGGTGATGGGAAAGGATCCATGTCTGGAGGTGTTCTTTGTTGAATTATAACAGGGTTTACATATGGATCTGTCTGAGAATAGGGTATAAACAATCAACATGTGGGATTCGATATTTTCGGACAAGCCCATATGAGGATCACAAACGGTGGAGGAATAACCAACAAAGTGAGAATGTACTGAGATGTTATAGCTGGATTTCACCAGCAAGCATGATCATATTGTAGAATATAATGGAATTTAGAGGGATGTGGTGGGGAGATCTGGGTGAATTGTGTTGCGACATTACGTCGCGAAGTCACTGGCATGATAGTTTGGATTGCGGTAACTATCCAGAAATGACCTCAGTGTAGGCTGGTGATTGTAATGTACCCATACTCTGACTCTAGCTCCATAACTGTTATTCCCCCAAAGTGGTGAGAATCCCAAGTTGGGATGTGAAAGTATGTATTGTAGGGTGCGTTAGAATTAAACACCTTACTGTATATCAATATGTCTACTGAGTGATCTGGTATGGAAGCTGTAACCTAGCGTATTAGGGGTCTTTTGGTGTCTTGTCAATGTTATGGGCACTGCTATTCCATTGCTGTATATACCACATAGGTACATGCAGCCTACATGTACCTAGCTTCGAGACAGACAGACTGACCGACAGATACATGCTATGTTTCTGGCCTGATGCAACTATGTCTATGCTGAGAGAGGTGCTAGATTTCTAGATCTCAAGCAGGCCCGATGATAAACAGGCAGTGTTGAGACCTAAATGGACTCTTCCAAGAATTGCTTCCTGTGAACATTTACAGCACCCTTGAGATAGCATAACTTGAGACAGCATACCTTCTATGCATTAAGTTCGATGCCCAATTCATTGTGTTGGTGGGGTCTATTTATAATTCCCATAACTACTGCTTGTTTCTGTTTGATCTCCCCATGTTTGTTGACTATCTCCATGGTTGTTGAACTTTGTCAACAAATATCCAGATGTTTGCTGTTGCCCAAGAAACAATCTGTGAATTCCGCCTTTTTTTCGCCAATCTACTGGCATACTGGTACTTATGCGGTTTAGACCTACTTGCAATTCGACAAATGGGGCAATCATACCCCAATTCTCCCCAATAAAACTGATCAAATTATATAGATCCCAAATCTTTCAGATCCCAAATCTTTCTCACCCCAAAAGAAAAGCACAATCTCATACCTAAAAGATCCATGGGGCACATTTTTCTTCGGCGCCTACTCTAGCTCAGGCGGAATTACCCGGAACATCCAATGCGTCGGCATGTCCTTCCTCCTGTCGGCACTTTTTTTAAAAGCATCCCCGACGGGTCCAATCTAGACGGGGCTGAACTCTCAACTTGTTTATACTTTTGAATCAAGGAATACCGATGGGGGCCCGTTTTCAAAACATGTTGAATGTTGAACAAGTTTTTGGCCTCGGCACTTTTAGCCGGAATTTAGGCGGAATTGTCTGGAATTTAGGCGGAAAAACCCGGAATTAGGGGAAAAAAAAGAATTAGGCGGCCGGGAAAAAAAGAATTAGGCGGAAATGGAATAAGGGGACATTTGGTGCTTGCGGTCTTTTCGCCAAAGCCCTGCTCAACCAATTCAGCATCTATCATGCAGGACGCCCAAAACCACATAGTTGGGGGACCAGATGATGTTCGGCATTTTTGTTCGGGCATCGGCGTTTGCTTTTGTCCTCGGCGTTTCCTCCTGAGTAGAAATTTCTGCGTACAGGAGAGTTGGGCACTTTTTTCCGCCTAGTGTTTCTAGGTATTACAAGATTATATTTACATCGTACTTTGGACCCCTATTTTTTTCCCAGTTCTCCCAAACTTTGACCCATCACCTGCTGCCATTGCCAGGCCACCAGGGAAGGCGCCTCGTCGCCGCGCTACGCTGGCGCCGATTGCGGCCGCGGCCGTCGCGGCGAAGATTGGGAAGACGCCCTACGATGTGCACGTGGCGCCCATGATGCAGGCGCCCCTGCTGGTGTTGAAAAAAATCTTGTAGCAAATGGCAATTGTCTAGGAAAAAAGGCATTATCTTAATATCTCAGCTATTCTATGTGGAATTGATTTGTTATGATTTATTCAATGGCGAGCCGATCGCAAATGCAAGTCCAAGAATTATGAAAGGGCATGTGTATTTCAGCATCCGGGATTGTAAAACCCTGCGTCGCGATTGATCGGCGATTGGCTCGCGATTGAGACAAACACTTGTTGTTAAGAATCGACTTTGTAAGAGGAGAAACCAACATTATATTTTAATGGCATGATAATTATGTTACATGTCAGCCTTATACTGTATTTCGGGTCTGCCTAGACACTGTGTTCAATACTGATCGCCAATAGCAAAGAAGAATCAGAACAACAAGTTCAAAGTTCAACAACCCAGGTTAAGTCAAGTTTTAAAAAATGTCGATGAAATCCGCGATTGGTTCGCGGTTGATCCGCCATTGCTCCGCGATTGTTAAACCCGCCTGGGAAGGCCCTGGCTCACGCCATGTCTCTATGTAGCAATGTTTTGACGATTCTCTGCGCAAAATAGTGTTGCATACGGCAGAAGCCTCCCGCGATTGATACCGTTGGGATCGCGGTTGATTCGCGGTTGACCGGCGATTGTAGCTGCCCCAGATACCTGAATTTTGATCAGCACCCATGTATTCTATGATGGATCTTATACGTCCATGAGATTGATTTCTACGAGGAATGTGGGAACTGTGAATGATGAAAAATGTAAGAAAATGGGGGTTGACCACTCACAATGGGAAGGCAATGTGATAGAACCAACAATACGGGGCAGCTGAATTTGCAATATGTCACACCAAACATGGACTATTTGATGGGGGCACATAAGGTTGGTAAAAGGAACCATGTTAATCATTACTGACAAAAATAAAAATCATCGATCAATTCGTCTCAAGTCAAAGAAACAAGGAGGTGCTGCTGCCAATTGAGGTCGGGAAATGCTGGCTGGACAATTCTCTTGTGACTCTTGTGTCTGAATATGATCTGACTGTATTTTGTTTCCCCACGCACCTGAAAACACACTGTTTCTGTGCTGTAGCCATTTTTGTGGTCCCCTGGATATGTTTGAAGTGCAATGAAGAAGGAAGAAGGGTAACTGCTTGAGCCGTAGCTTGACATCAGAGCAGCAGCCTTTGCGGTAGCAATTCTACACTTAGAGCAATCTGTTGGAAACTTTGGGATTTTTGGATGGATTTGGTCCACTTCAATAAAGTGTCATAGAACCGGCGCGAATGCACCAAACAAACATCTGCAAGTCGCGTTCAGTTCAGGTGACACATCGGCACATGCAATTTCTTTGCAGCACCTTGTCAGCTGACTTTGGAAGAGTTTGGTAAAATATGAAAAAATGCTCCCTCAAGTGAAGACTTGCACCTAGTTTCGGATTTCTATATGGCACCTTTTCCAGATCACGCATATATGGTGTGGTAATGGTGTAGTGTATGATATATATATATATAATAATATTACTGTGTATATATATATATATATATTATATGCACCCACATGCCGGCAAAAGTACGAACATGGAATATGCGCACTATGACTTGGGATATTTATGGGGTGCTTGTAATTGCCCCAGTCACTGACATGGATCCAAACTAAACTTTTCTGTAGCAACAGTGCAGTGCCATCTCAAAAACTTCTTGAGGTCGCAGCCACTTTCCTTGTAGCCATTTTGGCTGTATCATACTCTGTAAAGATCTTTCAAGTACCAAAGGAAATTGAATTGATCGAATCCAAGCCATGGCCATGTCCATTCAACACTGGAAACAGCGCCATACATATTTACATACATATATATATTTATTTATTTATCACTTAAATGCACCTTTTCAAAGCCAATTGCAAGTGTGAAGGGCTTTGACGGGATTTCTCAGGACTGTTGTCCAAAAGATTAGTTTTGTGGACGGAGATGATCAAGGACTCTAGCATCACGAGCCCTGGCTGATCCTGGCGGCGGGCAATTCTGGATGACCAACCGGCTGGGTATCTGGTGAATGTACAAGGTCGTGCCCCAGTTCGGAATCGCTAAGTTGATGAACATAACTCCAATTTCACTTGGGTTTATGGCAGATATATCATGATATATCTATGCTATCCCTATGGTTTATAAACCAACGTCCACATCACTGGGGCACATAACCCTTGTAACTGGGAAGGGGTGTCAGCCATTTACACATGGGATAACCCACGGTATTTTTCGTGACCGTCTATATTGGGGCTATACACCAAACATATTTCTGTATATAATTACATGTGCATATTATAAATATACATATAAAATATTATTGTTTGGTGCATTTAAATTTATAATTGTTACGCATTCATCACCAAGCACATATCATTCCTTGGGACCCCTTGGGACCCCTTGGGACCCCTTGGGACCCCTTGGGACCCCTTGGGACCCCTTGGGACCCCTTGGG
>Ga0126342_10020111_pt1 | contig 11259 bp, 8 predicted proteins | sample Cyp1metagenome_FD_92528 | JGI IMG/M metagenome (GOLD analysis project Ga0126342, IMG submission 92528) | Coral microbial communities from Lord Howe Island, Old Settlement Bay, Australia - Cyphastrea 1 metagenome | ecosystem: Host-associated > Invertebrates > Cnidaria > Coral ...
ATATATATATATATTTGTTGAACAAGACAGAAAACAAAACCTCTTTGAGAGCCAAATCCCGGAAACCAGGGTTGATTACACCGCCAGGCTCCGCAGGACCTTTCAGTTTTTCTGCAGGAGTTGCGCGGTAGCAAAACTAAGCTGGTGTTGGTTGATAATTAGTTCGCGGGGCATACTTCCCAATGAATATTTGGAGATTATCATAGTCCATTGTGGGAGACTTCGCGGTTTATGCTTGAGACCAGCTTTTTCGAGACAACCTTCATCAAAAACTGCTTGTGTTTTTGCCGTCAACAGTCGGTTCTTTTTCCAGCTTTGTTTGGAGCATTGTTTGACTTTCAAGCGATTCGGGGATGGAAGAGGTTTGGAAGATGTTCGCCCAACCAAAAATATCCAGAACCCTCGGGGGATTAAACGTGGCAACAGAAATCCACTATAAATTGATGTCGGTAAATTTGTCTGAAAATGATGGGTTTTCCAGCAGGCTATGTTTGATTACCAGAGGTATATCATCTGAAAGGCTGCTTCCTCGCCAGGAATAAGGCTCAATGAAAGGAGAACCATCCATTTCAATACCCTGGACAGCTTGTGGTAAAAGAAAAGCATCGGGGCGGATCATGAAATAAATAGCCAAAAATCACTACATATCACTACTGCAAATGAAAGTGATATGCAGTATGATATGTATCTAATTCTACTTGAAATATGTCATGAACTTCAGCATCACATGTTTGTTTTCCAATATTAGGTACCCTCTGGTAATTTAACATAACTATGGAAAGATCCACCATTTTTCATGGGAAAAATCCACTATTTCTATGGTGATTTTCAATAGATTTTTGTATGTTTACCAGAGGGTCGTCAAAATTAGGTAGTCCCTGGTCCCTACGATAGAACCTTTCATCAGAGTCTGAACTGAACACCGTCATCCCGTAGGTATGATATGCTTTCTTTACATTTACAGATTATGTGTTGCGTTATACATGTGTGATTTATATATTACATATTGAATCATATGTATATATGTATGTTTGATATATGTATAAATATATATATATATATACACATGTCACATGTGTATGTACATGGAACGCACTCTAAGTAACAGCACTGACAATTATTTGCAGTTATCCCACTGACCAATATTGATCAAATGGATAAAGTCCGTACTATCTCCCCATTGAAACATTATCATAATGGCGTGATTCCTTTGATTACCAGAATATCATTTCCTGTTGTGAGTGAGTGAGTTAGATGGTCAGTTAGTTGGTGGGTTGGTTAGTTGGTTGGTTAGTCAGTTGGTTGGCTGGTGGATTAGTTACTTAGTTAGCCACCTAGTTCCCTAGTTACCCACCTGCTGAATTCATTAGTTAGTATGTTGATTTGTGACGTATGATGATGATAACAGACATGAGTTAGTTATATATGACAAGCTCCGTGTGATACATGATCATATGCGATAATAATTAGCACTAAATGGTGATGTTCCCAATATTCCAATATTCCCATAATTCAATTCTTAGATACTCCTTTTTATTTTAGGTATATCACAACATATCACAACTAGCACTGAATAGTTTTAGGTGACGGCGCGCGTGGCGGGGGGGGACTGTTGTCACTTTTGCAAATGTTTCTTTTTTTTTTGGGGAGGCTTGTAGGAGTGTAATAGCGTCCTGTTGTCTGCGTTGTCAATAACGATTTCCTGCTACATTGTAACATCTTCGTCAAGTAACTTGCAAGACGTTCCTGATACGTTGTAGCATCTTCTTCAAGTAACTTGCAAGACGTTCCTGATACGTTGTAACATCTTCGTCAAGTAACTTGCAAGATATTTCTGATATGTTGTAACCTCTTCTCAATGTAACCTTCAAGACGTCCCTGATAAGTAGTAACATCTTCTTCATGTAACTTGCAATATATTTCTGATACGTTGTAACATCTTCTTCAAGTAAGTTGCAAGACGTTCCTGATACGTTGTAGCATCTTCTTCAAGTAACTTGCAAGACGGTCCTGATACGCAGTAACATCTTCGTCAGTCAACTTTCAAAACTTTCCTGATTCGTTGTAACATCTTCGTTGGAACAACAGCTGCCTTGATGAAACGCTGCCTAATATGGCAATGGTTGCACGAAGTGTCCGCTCCTGGCTGCTCCCTATGGGGTCAGTTAGGAAAGCTTTGTAAAAAGCACAACAGCAGAGTTGGACTATGGCGTCTCGCATGAAGATCAAAAAAGAGTGACGATTGTCCACCTTCAGAAACGCTGAAAGCGCCGCACTTCTACAGGCGCCGTAACCTAGTTTTACTGTGCCTGACTGAGATCTATATATATATATACGGTTTGGTTTATCTTATTGTATTTATGTTAGTTATTCTGGATACATTAGATATATTCGATGGACAGTTGGAATAGTTTACAATAACCATTGTAATTTTGATTGCTATTTTATCACTATTAGCAGGTTTTTATCTTAATTCCCACATTTTGATCATTACCATATTTTTGATATAAAATTATTCACAGTTTACAACTATATTGACATATTTCCGTATGCTTAGATATCATGTATCACCTTTATTTTACTACATGTATACATGCATATATATATGTGCACATTATGTTTATATATACACAGTATATATTTATATACAAACACTATATTTATTTATATACACATTATATATATACATTATATATACATATACACATTATTTATATATATATATACGCATTGTTTATTTATTTATTTATAAAAATATATATACATTATATATATCTATATACATGTTATATGTATATATATATATATCCCATTCAGATAACGCCAAGCAAGGTTCGAGTCCGCCAGTGGTAGTGCGCTGCGTGGCTTGACGGCGCCCTGGTGGCTCCATCAAAACCAGGAAGACCGAGATGCGGCGGTGACGCTGGCGTGGGAATGGTGGTGGGTCTATGGGGGGAGGGAAAAATCAACAGGTTTTTAGAGATATAGTTAATTAGCACACATATCCCATAGTATTGATTCTGTAGCCATACGGGCCATACATGAATTTAATATGTGTATATTAATTTATTATACAAACATAATATGATATTTATACATGTAAAACATTGAATACAAAACCCATTCTCGGTCATATAAAACGCCATCCATAAACCATGGTTTAGCCTCGGACGAAACCACATCTCTGTGACCATACAATGGAGGGTGCTTTATATTAGGAGATGGGATTAGTAAAAATGGGAGGCACCAAAGTCTTAGTAGCACAGATTTGTTTTGATGAATACTGATGAATTGTGGACGATGGGGGGTTTGTTATGGTTTAGTTTAGTACTTGCACCACAAAAATCATGGCAAAAAAACGAGTTGTTCTGTGAACATTGGGAGTTGAATCATGAACCCGAGGATTTCAAGCGTCATCAAGTCGGATTTGAGTTCAGATGCAGTCAGTGTTTCGTTCACCACAAAACATGTTCAATGGTTATTGAAGTAACTAGCCCTCTGGATCCAAATACATCGCATATACTCAGCTCTAATGATGCAACATTCCTACACCTCAGGGATTCTTCGGAATATGTCCCTTTGATCCAAAGTGGCAGTTGTAACTTAGGTGATCGACGGCTTGGAACATGCCGAATTGGCCGATGGCGCTTTGATGGTTGCTTAGCTTGGACGTATCGATATGGTCACCATCTGGGAAAACCTCTGGTAATTTGTTACATGGCTATGGTATATATGGCCCACTTATGGTTGATTTATCTACTCAAAAGGTAAGAGTGGTGATTTTCCAGTGTTAAATTACCAAAGGGTAATGATTTGAGTTTCATAGTCCGGGAACTTCTCAGCAGCGGCAATCAGCTGCAAAGTGGGATGTCCGTGCATTTTTTTTCTAATGGGAAGATATGGGAAGTGTGGCTGTGTAGATGTGGCATACTTGGCATTCATATGATTTTTTAGTGGGGAGATGGACCATGGAAGACCAAGGACAAAATAACGACAGTACATGCAAAGGCAAATGATATACACACGTATAAACAAATATTAACTGTTGTTAATTATTGTCTACTTCTACCATTGAAAATCCATCATGTGTGGAACATGGTGATTTTGGTGCCTCCTCAAACAAAAGCAAGAAACCAGAGAGGTTGTTTGTTTCCTCGTGGTGCATCCACTGGTGAAACTTGTGCTGTTTGGTTGTCCATGATTGGAACGATGCATTTGTGGGATGTTTGAAATCGCCAGTCAAAGTCTATCTTGATTTTGCAAGTTGTACCGAAGTTGTTTTCGTGATATTTCCCCCACGACAAGAAATGCACGTTCTTGACTTGGAATGGTAATAGAACGGTTGAAAAATAAAAAGAACTACATCTTTACACGAGATCTCAGCCGTTGGACATGGCAATATTTTGTTCCATACAAAATTGACGTGTATGGTTGCTCCCCTTTGAATGAGCACCTTGCTGTACCAAACTTCTCGCCCGCGGGCTGAGACTTGGATGATGCATGGAAGACCCCACCAACAAAATCGGAAACGACACAATAATTAGTAGTTCGAATTTGTCATAAATTGAACATTGGGACACCCATTTGTATTTTCAGAGTCGCCACATTTTGCCAGATTTTTCCCCATAGATCCCATCGCAACTTGGAGCAGCGACAATTTTTGGCCAACCCCCCGGTTTCCGTGGGGATGGGCGTGGCCAGGCTTGCCTAGAACAGTTGCGCGATCCCGTCCCTGGCGCCGCAGGGAGGACCGATCGACTTCCAAGATTGGTCGCCGAAAATAGGTGTAGTATTTTGTATTAAACTATATTATGAAATTAAGAATATGGGAGTAAACCATTCCTAATTGGGGTTTATGAAATCGAGTACCTATTTGGGATGTGGGTTAGACCATGGCTATTTTTCGCACATAAAAACAAAAGGATACTTCTCCTCCCAAAGGATTTCACAACCCGGGATCACCCTCATACCCAAGTGGCGATGAACGCTTCGGTTGATGATGGTTGATGCCAGTATGCCAATGTTGGCTGTTCAGCCCCACAACCGAGGACTGCAAAAAAGTTGACCATTTCATTTGACCATGTCAGGATGTTATTGATGGTTTTTGATGGTTATTAATGGTGATTGATGGTTATTAGTTATTAATGGGTATTGATAGTTATTTGAGATCTCTGAGTTCTTTCATATGCAGGGGATTATCCTTGGGATGGGTCCTAAATCCACTGGTTACTCAGGGAGCTTCCCTCTTGAAATGTCCATACCTTGATACCTTGTGGATCCAGTCGTAGCTTTTTGGGGAAGTATGACTGATGACTCCGGTTTGATTTATATCTTCTCAGGTAGTATTTGGATCCATAGGGAGATGTGTATACACACACATATATATATGGACACAGAATCCAGATATCATTTATCCAGTTGGATCCATAGGGGGATATGTATACATATATATATATATAGACTTAGAATCCAGATACCACCCACCCAGAGTGGCCCCACAAAAACTATTCCGATCTCTTTTTCGTTGGTGCCACTTACAGTTGGTGGACTCAATCGCCTACTGGGGGGTAGCACCGTACCGTTGGTTCATTTGGTGTTCCATCCCGAATGGCAGGTTCTTGCCCCGATGTTTGGTTGTTTTTCAGCACAGGGTGGATTGAAACCACCAGTCTCGTAATTGGTTGAAGGGAGAATTAGTCATGGAGAAACATCTTCAACCAACTCAGTGAACCAACATGAAGCAACATGAACTAACCAGATATCCATGGGCTTTCCGATTAACGAGAATCTCATATATGCTGACCTGAGGGCCGACCCGAATCCACTACACCTGCCTCAGTGACTTGACGGGGTCACTGCGAAGGTGTCAAGGATCTGAAATGATCTGAAGGTGTGTGGGATGATATTCCCAAGGGCTTAAAAACCAATAAGATCAATAAGGTCAGATGTATCAAGATGTGGTTTAAACATGTTCGCTGCAACCCTGACGTTGCGCCGCGTCTGACTTCAGGTGGCTATGAAGATAAAGTTGATGTTCTTACCCCAATCAACATATTGTTCATAGGGGGGTGACAAATTTTGATCCTTATGAAGATAAAGCTGATGTTATTACCCCAACCAACATATTCTTTATAGGGGGTGGCGAATGTTGATCCCTTATGAAGATAAAGTTGATGTTATTAACCCACGCAACATATTGTTCATAGGGGGTGGTGAATCTTAATGTGATGATGATCATGACGTGATGTTGATGTGATGATGATGATGATGATGATGAAGATGAAGATGATGAAGATGAAGATGATGATGATGATGACGACGACGATGACGATGATCATGACGATTGTAAGTGTGGAGCAACGTCCGGGTTGGGGCGAACATGTTTAAACATGTTTTATTTTTCATCCTTACTTGAGATGATGATCCCTGCTAAATATCGTTGGGTCTTTTGAAGTCATCCGTGTTGTTTGGTCCCATTGGACACATGGCAACCATCGTGATCTTTTTTGATCCAGGCTTTGATCACGAAAAGGTAACATGGGGAGACCATCCAATGACTTTTCTTGGATCTCATCCAAATAGGTCTAAAATGGCATCACGAAAATGGTGAAGTCCCCTGGGCGAGCCCTTCAATTTCAAGGACAATGTCGTTACCAGATTTGGTCACATAGGCGTAGGCATCAAACAAAAATAGGGATCAACAAAAAAAGAAAGAAATTAATGAAGGAAGGAAGGAACGAAGGAAGGAACGAAGGAAGGAAGGAATGAATGAAGAAGGCAGGAAGGGAAGGAGGGAACGAAGGACGGAAGGAAGGAAGGAAGGAGGGAGGGAGGGAAGGAGGGACGGAGGACTGAAATGGGGGGAAGAAAGGAGGGAAGGGAAAGGAAGCAAATGTGTCGCTAGAGCCACAAATGTAAGATTGCGAGGGTCCATGAGCTGGTGCAGATGGAAAAGCAAATCAGCTGGTGTATGTGGTGGCACCAAGTTTGTGGTTGATACAGATTGGAATGGCTCTTGCATGCTCCAGTTTAAACGGCAGCGGAGGGCAGCGACATTTTGTCAGGATTGTGGTGTGCTATAGGTCCGAGGGTTTGGTATGGTAAGCGCGAAGAAAATTGTTTCAATTGTGTTTCGTGTCTGGTGGCCATAGATTAGCACCAAATCTATGGTAAAATTTTGGTTGCAGTTTCAACGGATGCAGCGCCCTAGCCCTTCTTGCACACGCTGTGGCCGAGGTTTCAGATTGAAAAGTATACATATGTACATGATTGTACATTTTTGCAATCTACATGTACATTATATATATAACATGTATGATATGTATACATATATACTGTACATGTATGTATATATATATACATATTGTATACATGTATACATATGTATATTCATATCTATACACAGCTAATTGATATATCATTATGTTTATGTACTTATATATATGTATATATACATATATTTCTACTGTAATACATGTGTAAGCAATGTATGCAGATTTATAGGCAAATATTGATACACCTATTTGAACTTCATCCGATATTGTTCCTTTCGATGTTCATTCGTCAGGTGATGCAGCCTGCTGCAGCATTTGTGGAAACACTGCGGGAGATTCCCAAAGCCATGAAGGATTTCTTGCTCAACAAGGCTAGGTTTGTTGGCGCTTATCTGGTTTTAGGGTGGTGATTATAGCCATTGTTGATGGGGAAATTGAGATGTTTCCCTCGGGTAGTTTGACATAGCTATGGAAAATGGTCCATTTATATGTACTATGGATTGTTTTCCTCAAAAATTGGTTATGGGGCCGTTTGAAACTTGGGGATACCTCAAGATGATTCTTGTTAACAATGGATACCAAATATAATTGGGAATGAGTGCCACATTCAGAAATGTATATTGGTTATTTAGCATAGCTATGGAAAATGGCATATTTAATTTGATGATTTAGGTTTCATGATGATTTACTTGTTATTTCCCTTTCGTTATTGCAAATAACCAGAAGGTTCACGTGTTCATTGGAAATGTATCTGGGTTGAAGCCGCCACTCAGCAACTGGCAATTGAAGCAGGCATTTTGGTTAGCTTGCATTTGCGGTACGTGACATCATGTCTGGAAATGCTTCTACAGATACTTATTGTGAGATATTTATTGTGTAGTCGTTTTTCAAGCGATACATCCCCATCATTAAATCAATTCATATATATATATATGTATAAGTATTTATACATATAGATTATATATATATATAATAATAATAATCATGGTAATATTAATGGTGATAATACCAATAAAGTAATAATAATAAGAATAATAGTAGACATATATAAATATAGATAATATATGATAATATATATATATGTATATATATATCAGTAGACTTATGTAGAAGTTTTATAGAACTTGCCCCGTGCATACGTCCATCCCTTGGATCTCCAAAATTTTGCCGCAGAGGTTGGGGATGACTTCCAGCCGTTGCTTGGTGGCAGCCGGTGGCAGTGGCACTTCCAGAAAAGCCTTTAGGCCAAGGACAAGGATAAACCATGATAAACCATGATAAACCACCCAAAAGGTAGTGACGAAAAAAAACTCCGTATGTTCGTATGTTCTTATTTCCTTCTAAGTCAGATACAACATTGATGGCGTTGTATTCAATGCATCAAATCAGTAATTTGCGTTACCATTCTTCCTGGGAACAGTCAATCTTCCAAATGAGATTTCTTGACAGGCTGTCCACCCACATGATTGTCTATCCTAAGAATCCAAGATGACCATTTGTAGGTTTGGCAGAGTCACAGACCCAGATCGGCAGAACCGATGGCAGAATCAACAAATTGTTGGTTGGTTGTGCATGGGGATCAGACATGATTTGATAGGGCTGATAGAAATCCATTCTTGGGAATCCACGGCAAGTATTTGGTAGGAAGGGTGACAAAAGACTGAATTTGTACCTGTGTCAAATGATCAATGACAGAAAGTCCAAGCTGCTTACAGAATGTATATCCTAGTGAGTCATGAGCAACGTGTTATACTCGTTTCCATTCCAACACATCATGATGATCCTAAGAGAGTGACTCGTGTTTGCCTTCGGTTGATTCAGCCTGGCTCTAACATGTGAATATGAATCAAACAAGAAACGACCAAACATTTACCAATTTTCATGATGAACATCCAAATTGCTCTGTCCACTCTCTCTGCTTTCATAATACATAATATATATAATATTTAGTATACATGATATTATCTCATTTTATATATATACATCTAGAATATTCAGTGATACTAAGTATAAATGAATATCATATCATATCATATATATATTATACATCAAATATATTGAATAATACACAATATAGTTCACCAAAAACTTGGTGCCACATCGCTCCGCTGAGTTCGATCGAAGCGGAATGGGCCTTGGAGCAGCCCTGGTTGACGAACCGCCACCGACGGGCCCTGGGATATGCTGTGGCACCTGGGCTGCGGATGCTGGTGCCCCCCCTATGTTTGTTGGTTGGTGAAGCCCATGAACTATAGATATATAACTTAGATACTTAGTTCAGATCTATAAAGACAAGCTATATTTAGATCAACTATATATATATACATGATATTTAACTCACATTGCATAGTTGGCCTAGGAATAAACCGACTCAATCATACTTAATGCAACTTAACTAGCTAGCGGGCCCGACCTGTAGATATCTGAGTGCATTATAGTGATCTCACGTCGCGGCGTCATTGGAATTTGGTTATGGCCCGACGGTTAGGATTATGGGAATCATCCCTAAATGACCGAACCTTTCAGGTTAGTGACTTATTCTAATTTGCCCAGTTTAATGGATGATTAACAATTATTAACTATTATTAACCATTATTAACCACTATTAGCCTTGGGTGAACTAACAGTTCGATGTGGAGAACCCATGCAGGAGAATGATAATGATCTGCACGGCTGTGTTGCACAAAATGGGGATGACCCCTTTCTTGGCATATCATTGACCCATAAATAGCATATCCTGGTGGGTGGTTTGGAACATTTTTTCCATTCAGTTGGGAATGTCATCATCCCAATTGACGAACTCATATTCTTCAGAGGGTTAGGTCAACCACCAACCAGACATCCCTGGTATCACCAATATGAGCCAGAAATGCTACCCATTGGTACCCCAAGAAATGGTACCAACATTCGATCGGAGGTTTGGAAAACCGCCATCATTGACTGCGGAGGTTGGTGTCATGTCTTTAATTTCCATTGGGAATATGACCCAATTGACCACACTTATGTTTCTGTTGAAACCATCAACTGGTTAATGATGGTTCTATATATATACCATTTGAAATATCCCTGTTCACCCCCGAATACCTTGTACAGGCTCGGAAGGGTTCCGAAAACCCGTAGAAGTGGCTTACAATCGCTAGGATCGGCCAGGATTGTAGTTGAGCTTGAGTTTTCCCGGGTCCGGAACCCGGAACAAGAAGTCTTGTCATGAATTTAAGCTTGGGGTCATCTTACCCTAGTTACTAGTTCTTAAAGCAGATACTTCTTACTTCTTGCAGAGTTTAGGAGTTTCGGTTTCAATTTGCAATCAGTATTCTCCTTTGTTGTCCGCTGAGGCATGGGTTGCATCCCTGCTGTGGTGCATCAGGCGCCATCCCAACATGGTCCGGTCCCCCCAATGGGGATGTAGTGTAGTGGCTACAGGATGGGGCCCCCAAGATAGCGTTCAGTTGCCTTATAAGTGGCTGAATTCTATGGTTTATGGTAGATATAACTATAAATAAAATTAAATAACTATAGTCAATGGAGTTTATCAACCAACTTGTAACTGGGGGCCCCATCCTGTACCAACCATGGTAGAACATTAGGAGCTTTGGTTGGCAGCCACTAAAGGATGGGGCCCTCTAAAATGCATCGCTCGAGTAGTAGAGTAAGACCCCTAGTTGGACAATCTTAGACACTTTATTATAAGTACCCTCTGGTAATCAAAGATGGCAGTAGAAAATCAATAGAAAATGAGTAGAACATCAGTAGACAATCCCCGGTGTAGGTCGATGGTTTTCCCACTAAAGCCTACGCTTAGCTGGGGATTTCCCAGCCATGTTTCCCAAGGGCATCGGTGTTCCACGGCAAACGGTCGCGGAGATGAAGTTTCTAAGACGTTGAAGGTCCAAGTGCATTTCGTGCATTTCGATTGATCATGATGTGTAAATATACGTCATTCTGATTTATATTGTATAGTACACAATATGATTATATATATATA
>Ga0126342_10020112_pt1 | contig 11258 bp, 8 predicted proteins | sample Cyp1metagenome_FD_92528 | JGI IMG/M metagenome (GOLD analysis project Ga0126342, IMG submission 92528) | Coral microbial communities from Lord Howe Island, Old Settlement Bay, Australia - Cyphastrea 1 metagenome | ecosystem: Host-associated > Invertebrates > Cnidaria > Coral ...
CAACTTCCACACATACGGCGTACATCAAGCAACTGTCTTGATTCGACTTCGGGCCTCTTGAAGAAAAAAAACGCTGAGAGGCTTGTCGATGGAAAAGTTAAACCCTCAAGTTCGGAGACCCCTATTTTCGCATCAAAATTGACGTTTCGCTATGGCGAAACCATGAATTTGTGCTAATTATGCGGACGGTAAAAATTCCGCCGGGTAATTAATATAGAAGGCAAATGTTACCTTTTGTTGACACGCCAGAAGTAAGCCGTGCCAGTGGGAGGCTCACTCCTACTTCAGCAACTTGAGAAATTTGTTGTTTGCTATGCAGGCATACTTCAAAACTATTGCCCTGCAAACAATGGATGCAATGGATGTACAGTAGGTCATGTTTGGGAGCCATCCATTTGGCTGCCGAAAAAAATTCTGTTCGAGAAAACCGCATGCTTTCCATCAAAAATTGATTGAATTGCTATGTTTGTTAATTCCCCATATGTCTTCCTGAAAAATTCTCGATGTTTGCTGGTGAAATCCTCATTTTTCTTGGTAGTTTATGTCCCCCTTTGATGAATCCTCAGGAATCAACATGCATCCAGGCAGCAGTCTTTGTGAATGACCGATGCATTTCATGGTTAATTTATGTTAATTTGATGGTTAATTAAATTTAATTACCCAGACAGTTGAAGTTTCAAGTTTCAATCTCTAGGGTCAGATCACCATGCTTCTGTATGCTTGGTTTTTACTGGCTAGGCCTAGATACCTAGATACCCTGCCAAACTTCATGTGCAGCTGGTTCGTCAAATTTTCCCATCAAAATGGTGATAGTCATGCAGCAACTACTAGGATGACCCAATACCCTGGCCCCGGCCCGAGTCCAAGCCTCGGGGGGCACTCGGTGATCCATGATCCATGCGGTCATCGGTTGAGCCGCTACAAAAGGCCGCCAGAATGCGCCAGAAAAGCTGCCAAAACTAGAGATCCCTCATGCGATGATCAATCAAAAAGGGGGGTATGTTGAACAACCAATGGGGATTCAACCAACAACCAGATCAACCAGGGTTCTAAACCAATTCCGACTGAGGATGATGCTACACAAGAAAGGGCCAGCTCCGGGTGCTGGGTAGCTCATACCATTGAACTGACATGCGGTACCATTTATAATAAGATGGTGAGATTCCAGAGATACCTCAAGAGAATCAGGGATTATTGACCAAAACTTAGGATTTTCTGGAACCGAAATTGCGCTAGGCATAGGATTGACAAAAATTGGAGAAGTCCAACAATCCTTAGGGATCCTTACTATCATATAACCAGGGGGCTCTCATCTAGCAGGAATATTGTTTCATTTCCTAAGTTCCCAGTTACAACTGGATATCGAAAATCTCATCCTCATTAACCAGCGTTTAGCATCGCTTGAGTCATATGAAGCCCTTAAACAACTGGCCCATGTTTTGATGTAGGACCCAACCCCTATGAAAGTCCAAAGCATCAAGCCATACCACCCAGGCTACCCCCATGCACCTTGTCACGGCAGCAATCATCGCCCAAAAGGGCACGGAGAACGAGACACAATTGCCATTCAGAATATGTTCATGACTCAATTCATGACGTACAGGCGGATGGTGGATCGGTGGATGTGCATGATCTAGGTATTCTGTGTGTATAGTGTATACGCTGCATTTCCAAAATGTTCCAAACAGCTGCATGGCGACCTCTTGAGGCCAAATTCCACCAGTGAAAATCCCAAGGAACCAGCCGTTTTTTCGTGGGCATCGTGGGCTCATTTGAACCGTCAAAGATGTCAAACTCCAGGACCAGATGGGCTGATCTTGGCATAACAGTAACCCGAATTGGCTGAAATCCTGATGCTAAATCCATCTAAATCCCCAACTGTTGAGGCTAAATCCATCTAAATCCCCAACTGTTTAGGCTAAATCCATCTAAATCCCCAACTGTTGTACCGCCTTGCACATCTCTTTGTTTCGCTTTCGACGCAGCTCGCAGCGCGCCACGCAGCTTGCGTCGCTTTGCACGGGGTGCCTGCGCGTGATGCAGCCGCGCCCCGCAGAAACGGTGTGTACAAACGACCGCGGACCACCAGAGCCAGCAGCAAAGGGTGTCGAAGAATTTCCAAACAGTCTGAAATTGCGAAAGTTCCCGAACCTGAAATAACACTATCATGATAGTTGCGAAACTCCTACGACTTAGTATCTCCTTGGCTCCCCATTTACATAATAGGGAATATGGATACCCATAGCTCCTTAGTTCCCTCCAAACCACTGGGATAGAATAAGCCATTCTTGGATTGATTCCCTGAGCGTAATTCATGCTGAGGTCGCTTTGAGGTCGCTTTGAGGTCGTTAAATTCTGAAACATGACGCTGAAATCCCATCAGCAAAGTATGGAAAGACTTGAGACTTCTAGAAATCACGGATCCAAAGAAAAAAAAATGGCCTTCGTTGGAAGGTTCCTCTATCCAGGTTTAATGCAGGTTTGATCCACCCCATTGGGGAAAAATCTGCGGATTTAGCGCCAAAACATGGGCGCCAAAACGAGGAAGAATGAACATGTGTCCTGAAAAAAGTAGCTGAATGTGAAGCCCAGATGAGTAATCATAAATTACTGTAGATATTTTTCAACGAAGGCCCAGCAAACCACAATGTTTATCAATTTTTGGCCTTTATGAGTAGTAAGTGATGTATTTGGAGGATATTACTTTCTGGTGCGATATGCATGATGGTTGTAGGGAAGCCAAACTGTAGCAGGATCATCCCCGGTACTGTAGTCCGAGTCAGGAACTGATGTAATAACACTGGTTAGTAGTTCTGACCCAAACCTCAATTTTGGGACTGATGACACCTCACAAAACAGACCGCCCTAACCATGGTTTGTTTAGCAGTTTAGCCATGAAAGGTCCAGCGCCAGTGGTCAATTGCGCCAATGCCGTCCTCAACTTTGGATCATGGAGAGTCGGAGTGCTTCTTGCCTTCAGAGACCGGGCCAACCCGACCCGGAACGCGGAAACTGCATTCCGGCTGCTACGTGTTGCCATGTGATTTTGCTGCTGGGAATCTAAGTGACGTGAAAGAGAGGGGTCCATGTGTGAAGTCAGTTTGTAATCTGTCCAGCTGGGAGAAGCCAAACAACCATTTAATCTTGATTGTTCTCCCCAAACAACCAGGAATCCCGATATCAAAAAGTGTTGTTCTGATGTTCACGTTGGTTTGAATAGATCCTGGAAATTCCATCTTTATCTTCAATCCATGAAATATCATGGCTCACTTGTTTGAAAGAACGCATATACAAAGACAATGTACGGAAAGTCCAACTTCCATGTCCCTCAGGAAAAGGTGGCCATGGAATAGAAACTGAGAAGGATAGGTTAAATCACTTCAAGAACAGTATTGTTAAATCTCGAAAATCCACAACAGCAAGTTCTTGATGTGTCCAAAACTGGAAATGGAGCTCCCTTCTGCGTGGGTAATATGCTCCATTGTCATCCCATCTGTTTGAAATGGGCCCTTACTACTTTTACATGGGGTTCCACCACGTTCTGTTTTTTGGATGACCATTCCCATAGACCCTCTTTGAAATCCTATGGCTACGTGGTGCTTGTGGGAAGTGCAGTGGTGAACTTTCTCTGAGGGTTCCGGTGTTTCGTGCTGAATTTGCCCGTTTCTGATGAGACCTATGTTTTTTTTCTGCAGAAATTCCCATATCCCTTAACCAACTGACAGTTCCCACCAATATTTCATGGTCAAATATCATATTGTTTCAATAAAGAAATCATGTGGAGAAAAAAACGACAGTATATGAACCAATAACCGCAAAAATCATGTATGGAGGGAAGAGAACATTCATTTACCAGCTATTTTGAAAATCAGGAACATATTTTGAACCATACCCATCCTCACTCATCTTTAGGCTGAAAAAAACCACCCATCAACCTTAGGAATCGGGGTTTTTCGGGTCACCAGGCTGATTGATCCAACAGGTAGATGATACTAATCATCAATCATTATCTTCCTGCACTTTTCTTCTGAAAATGACCCATGAAATCCATGAAATGGACCTATTTTTTCCTGGGAAAATTTCTGGGAAAAATATGAGGAAACCACCTGGGTGCCCCAGACAGGTCCGCATCATCCTCTTCCTCCGGGCTCCGAGCAGCGGGCCTGAAATGGTTGATTTAACGGTTTAATAAATGGAAGCCATGGCCCATTTATAGATGATTTATAGATGATTTATAGGTGATTTATAGATGATTTATAGATGATTTAAATACTCAGAGTGGCCATTTTTCCAGTCAACTGTGGGCCATTTTTCCAGAGGGTACAGCGAATTGCCAAGATGCAGAGAGGAAGCATGTCCCCAAGCGCCGCCTGTGGCAAGGTTTCAAAAGCCATCCACTCCGAAACTGGGGATAAAGTTTCAGCAAATTCCCATCTTCAAAATCAATCTGTAAATGGATATCAATCGGGAATGCTCACTTGCCAAGGTTTATGACGTCATGTGATGAAAAACCAGACAGGAAGGGGAACCCCCGCCAGTCATAAATCAGTCGCTCCATCAACATATCCACCATAGATCACAGTTCCATCAGTTCCACAAGAACTGACCCATCCTTTCAAGGCCGGGCCCCACGAAGATCCCGAAAAACTCCCGCCACGCCTACATCCGGCCTTGGGGTAGCTGACCAGCTGACCATAACTTGGCCAGTTTTAGTATGAACAATCCCAGGTGGCTATGGTTCCTGATTTCATTTGCCGATGATCCTCCCCTCAGAACAAGAAACAGCTGTACCGGCTGTACCCGCACGTTTGGCACGCCCGTCTGCGATGCAGACTTCCAAAATGCGCCGATGTCTGTCAACACTTACAAAGCTCGGACTGAACATGCACAGAAATTTGTTTATATATATACATATATATATATATATTTATACATGTGTGAACCGTTTACAAGTCCTATTGTAAGTTGTGCAAGGCTACACTGTGTTTACTTTTGTCACAAAATCACCTCTGATGGAAACCAATTGATTCAAAATTTCATCTACACCATCCTGTTCCAAACTGCACTTCGGCATGAGTTGTGGAGAAGGAAGTCAAAGCATGGCTTTGTCCGTTCGCTGCCCCAGTTCCAATCCCAAATATCTTCCCTTAAAATGGTTGGTTTCTCCTCAAATCCCCATCAAATTCCGATTCAACCCCCATCAAGTCCCATTGAACCACCATTTTTCATTCTGCACCATGCTGACATCATCAACCCGCCAAATACCTACGCCGCCAAGGAACAGCGAAGGAACCGACACTTGCGCTGAGTTTTGAGCCCTTTCGCCTCACATGTTGCGCCATCGGCGATCAATCCCGAAGTCATGGATTACAACTGCCATCGCCAATGTACTGTATGAATATATATATATATACATATATACATATATACATATATACATATATACATATATACATATATACATATTTACATATTTAGATACATATACATATACATATACATATACATATACATGTACATACAATATGTGTGTATATATATATATATACATATATATTTATATACATATATATATATACATATTTATATATACATATATATATACAAGGCTAAAGGGTAATATAAGGGTCAAACTCTGGTAACCTGCCTTTCAGTCCCTCTCAAAGCCAGTGCCATGTTGCAAGGATTATCTTATCAAAGCCTGCAAACATGTTCCAATATGATCGAATTGTGTCCATCAAAGACAAACAGCAGTTGTAAGGTGTGTGAAACCCTGGGAATGGTGTCCAAACTCAGCTCGACCACCAATTTTATCTGCTGAGCCCTCAGGCGGAAGGTTGGCCCTGGCAAACAAGTGCTGGTGCCATCCGGTTTCCGCCATTCTAAGCCTGGGTCAGCCGGGTAGCAGGAGTGGTAAAGTCTTCAGAACCCCTGAAGATTGAACGAATCTTAGATCAATGGGAATTGATCGGAGGTACGTCAGTACCATATTTTTGGCCATATGTTGTGGGGATAATCCCTTAGATAGCCCTTCCATAGGCCTTAAAAAAATGGTAGCTACCTCCAATACATCGGTTCCATTTCAATGGCCATTGCTTAGATACCGTTAGATACTCAGCAACAGAATTGCTGGAAATGATATAAGCTGAATTTGATTTTCCCAAGATTTCTGGGACGTGGGCCCCTGATTCACCGCACCAGAACAGCAGTGGATCGACGCATCGCTGAAGGATTTCGCTCCAAGATGGCGGGTAGTTGTGGCTCTCCCTCGAATAAGCTAACATAGGTTTTGACCCATGCCCATTTGAGTTGTTTGGCACATGTCAGAGCGCTTCATCGATGTTTTCTTCATTTACGATCACACTGCCCGTATAAAGCCTCACGCAACACAGAGCAAGAGGTATTTATCCGGTAGTCTGCGGTAATTTCGGCTTGGTATCTGTTTTTTCTTTCTTGATATATTTTTTTTAATTACATGGTGTTTCTTACCATCCCCCAAACACCTGTGTTCTCTTGAAAGATAGTACAGTATCTCATTTGTGTGAACAAAAAAACACTTTCAGTACCCAGGTATTGAGTAACCTCCGAGACCTCCAAGGGCCCGAGCCCAAGGCAAAAATGGAGGGCCCGAGCCGCTCGACAAAGCTACTGGGCGGTGAGAAGATTTTGGCGACGGCTCAATGCAACCGGAGACTTTGGGCTCTGTTTTTTCTGTCTCTTCGGTGATTTCAACCATTGGTTTCTGGCCATACTGGTTGATTTGGAAAGTCCGCAACAATAGGATTCGACACAAACATGGGGATACTATGACCAAGATCATTTTAGCACGAAGTTGAATGAGTTTTATCAGCACAGCCTAAGAAGGGCCCAGTCCTGCGCGGGTCCCTTGGGTTCAAAGTTTGACCCACGCAGGCAGGGAGGATATGATAATGGTCTTCTTCCTCGCATGTTCTGGGTTAGCGTAGAATGTTGTAGGACTACACTTCTGTGAACCATTGTGCTGGTTGGTTAATATGGAATCCATAGTGCATTATAATGATGATAATCCCCAATACGGAGGTTTCCTAAAATGGAGGTACTCCTGAATCATACACTTAATAAGATGTTCCATTGTAAACCATCCTTTTCGGGGTGTCCCCATTTATGGAATCCCCAATATATAAAGTATAAAGGGTAGTAGAACCCCCTAACCAACAGGGTTCCCCCCCTCGCGTGGCTCTGGGATTTTTCCTTTCACCGTCTGAGTTCACGGGATGGCTCGTGGATGTGTTCAATACTAAAACTCACCAAGATCTAAGGGGTTAAAGTATGTTTTCAATACAGTTATATCTGGTTGAATGTAACCGTTATATTCGGGATGGAGGGTCACTTGGCACAACGTTTCAACCCATCGTTTTTTGGGGTCAAAAAAAACACCCCACGATGGCCTACAATGAGGCAGATCATTCAGGGCGCACTGAAAACGTGCCACCTGCCACGGCGTCCATTCTTTGGCGCTTGGGAGTGGTCCACAAGTAGAAACTAAGTACCTAGCTAACAAACCAAAGGAACCAACCAACTAGCCAGCCAGCTACCTAAAAGTGAACCTTGGCAGAAATGGTGGAGAGTCAAGTTAAACATCAAGCTAATGCGTAGTATCCTATGGTTAATATATGATTAATTTATGGCTAGTCATCTTATAAATGCGGAACATGCCATGTTTAGCTCACAAAATATCCAGTACCTTTCTACAAGTGCTGGTACACAGAGGCAAAAAAAACGATGGTCAAACCAACTACTAAACTTAAACATCACCGACAAAATCACCACCAAAGACATCCAAAAACGGCAAGAAAATCTCGAAAATCAGCACGATCCACCTCTGAGCCGCGAATGCCAGAGCTCTGGAGGCGGTAGTAGTCACCACAATCCTGGCGGAATGGATGTTTCATAGTATGCTTCATATATCAAGAACGGTTAGTCTATGGTTAGTCTGTGGTTAATACATGGCGAATTTATGATGGGTGTGTCTATGGTAAATCTATGGTTAATCTATGGTTAGTCTATGGTTAGCAATACCATGGTTGAGATGGTTAAAATCTATGGATAATCATTGACAATACTGTTTATATGCTTCATATCAGGAATGGTAAATCTAAGGTTGAAAATGAACTATGGTTGAAATGGAATTGATTAACCGTGTTCATATTAACCAATAGTGGTAAATCCATGGATAATCTATGGTTGAGAATGGTGAATCTATGGTTAATAGCTCATCTATGGATAATAATGGATACTACTGGAGTCTATGGTTCATATATGATGGTTTATCTATGGTTAGACTATGGTAATCTATGGCTAACACTGGATAAATGTGAATAATCTATAGGAATCATCTACCGTTTATATTTGTGATTAATCTATGGTTAGTAATACCATGGTTGAGAATGGTTAATCTATGGTAAATAATTGATAATACTGGATGTATGGTTCATATGTTATTGATGGGGGTCTCTATGGTTAATGTTAAATCTGAGTGCCCATGTTCATATATGGTCAATGCATGGCTAACTTATGATGGGCGTATCTATGGTTAATCTATGGTTAAGAATACTATGGTTGACAATAGCTAATAATGGTGCATCTATTGTTAATCTACGGTTGAGAATAAGTAATTTATTGTTGATATATTAGTAATCTATAGTTAGTAATAGTTTATCCATAGCAAAAAATGGATAATGGTGAAAATCTATCAACAGTCTATGGTTAATAATGGTTGATCGATGGTTTATAAAGCCACGGAGAATCGTTCATGGGAATCGAACGCAACATCACGGCGACCAGCGACTGGGGGTATCATCATCTGCTGACACCCCTGATCTTCTGAAAATTGAAGATCGTGGATGTCCATGTCCATGGTTGTTTCAAACAGCAAAAAAAATCCAATATGAACAACAAACCCTAGCTCCAACCGAATCACCAAAAATTGATTTTTTTTGCAGACAAGACCAATGATGCTTCGATTGCCATTGATTGCTGGGTAAAATCTCCATATCCATTGTCGGTCCAATGGGTATGCGTCAAAATTGAAAACCCACAGAAACACAAATGCTGGTTTTTTTCGTATTACTGCACCCATTTGGAGATGATAATTTGGATCCTTATCCACATAATGGTTACATAGCAACCATTTATAGTTTATAGTATTGATCCATTAGATTGGTATATAGCACCATGAAACCATTTTTTCCAACCCATTGGCATGAGGCATGGGATTCAAAATTTTCATGTTTTAAATCCAAAACTTTGATGGAGATTGATGGTGAAAAGTTGTGGTGGTTAAAAACCACCGTGTTTGATGGGTAAATCACCATGTTTTCTGGTTAAATCCCAATTTTTGACTGCTCAACCACAATTCTTCATGGCTAAATTCCGCCGTCACGACCCCAGCAGCAACATGGCCGGCAGGCCATGAAACCAAGGCGTCGCAACAGCATGGCCCCCTGTGGCCTTGCATCTACCTGCAACCGTTGGTGAACACGTAGGGGCAATGTCCGGCTAGGTGAACTAAGCCACCATCACCAGGGGAACGATGCTGGTCGACCCAACGAGAAAAACGGATATTTTACAACGAAACGGATGCATAGCAACCAACAAGAACTGGAGAGGCCATGAACAAAATGGACATACTACGAATAATCAATGCAGCAAATCTGATAGGATATGAGGCAAGCCAAGAATGCCAAACCAACACACCAAGAACAGGTTGTGACTCAGACTCGGGCCTCTGCGTCTTTCGAAATCATATCTCTATAAATCCACCATTACTGGACCATTCCTTCTAATTATTCGTGGAGATATGAAATCCGCTGGCCTGCCGGCGTGTCTGATTGGAAGGTGTTGTTTTTGTTTCTGTTCTTGGTTTGTACTTGTTTCTGTTCTTGGTTTGTACTTGTTCCTTTGTTCTCTTGCTGCGCGTTTTTGCTTCGTCTGAATCAAGGTCACCCCCCCTCCCCCGTGGTGGGGAATTTTTGGGCCTATGTGGCGCGCACCCTTTCTCCACATTTGGCAAACGGATATTTGCGGGTCAAAAAGATGTCTCCAACGCAAGCAACAAACATGATGTGAATCGGATCTTTTCAGCCGATACAATCCAAGTTATAAGATTCAACGTTGATTTCTTTTTCTTTGATATCTTATGCGCTTACAAATGACATCATCACTGACATTTCTTTTCATTTGTTCCTTGCAGACATGACGTAGATGTGCAAGTGTTTTTTGGTATAGCAATCAAACACATATGCATGTAGTTAGACCCAACAAAATGAGATAGGCCCTCAAAAGCGCACCATAGCGCACCACTAAGGCATGATCTCTGCTATAGGGATCTACAACTGGACAAAACTGGAAACAACCGTGCATTCGATCCTGACCATATCATAGACACGTAAAACACATGCATGCTCGTTCATGTCTCTGACTTGATACATGCATAGCAATCACAAGGTCGATGTACGTGTCTGTGCTTCTGGTTGGGAAACATCACGTGACCTTCCTTGCCGTGCAACTGTCACCTGCCTACCACTACCACGACTGTGAAAGCATCCAGAAAGTTGCTACTTCATAAGCTCTGTGTGGACTATTGTAGTACCTCTCTATCCACGGTAACATTTCTTTAGAGCTTGAAACAGATGAGAAACACAATGAAGATCAACAACACTATACCATGAGATGTTGCACCTGTAGCAAAAACCCGCATTGTTTTGTGCACCGGTCTTTGGTTGCGCATGGTTGTGTGTACTTCAACATCTTGAAAGCCAAACCCCTACGTGGCCAAGGCGCTTGCTATGATCTGCGATGGTCGATTAACACGTTCCTCAGCTGTTTGGTTATGTACCTCCCTAGACAAAAACAAGGAAAACCAAGACAAACACGTCCAGGACAACGCGGCCGTCCTATGCTACAGGAGCAGCACGCTCCGCTACCACCAGGCAACCTCGAGCATGACGCAAGAAGTCGCCCGGCCCACACTTCCCAGAGTCATCACGCGGCTGACATACAGCATCAGCTTTACAAGGCGATATCCGAAGCTAAAGCCGTCACAGGCCTACGCAATGCCCTGCGCACTATCGGAAACAAGGAAAACCAAGACAGACACGTCCAGGACAACGCGGCAGTCCTATGCTACAGGAGCAGCACGCTCCGCTACCACCAGGCAACCTCGAGCACCTCCTATGACGCAAGAAGTCGCCCGGCCCACCCTTCCCAGAGTCATCACG